>OGUQ01000005.1_pt1 | contig 231300 bp, 223 predicted proteins | sample 1574701 | NCBI WGS metagenome assembly OGUQ01 (sample SAMEA2582087, study PRJEB24529) | metagenome | biome: Human gut stool | place: China | collected 2011 | reverse complement strand
TATATCAAAAAAGTAGACACATTCCTTTTATGTCTACTTTTATTTTACAACTTCAACTTTTTGTCTATTCTAATTATCTATTTGCTTTAGCTAATTTTTTTCTTGATACTAGTACTGCTCCTGCTGAAGCTAGTCCTATTGAAGCAAGAATTAATGCTAAATTCATATCATTAGTAGCTGGATTCTTAGTAGCAACATTATTGTATCCAACAACACCATATGTACTTAAGTGAGTTGTTGTAAATACTACTTTACCATTTTCTAATTTAGCATCTAAGGTTTCAACTAGTTTTCCTTCTTCATCAAAATATACTACTTTATAAGCATCATATTTTTGCTCACTTTCAGGAATTGCAATGGCTATTGTAAATTTACCATCTTCTAATTCTTCAACTCTACCATCACCATTTAAAACATTAATTTCATATAAATTAATTAATTTAACTTCTTTTACTTTTTTATTGTCTTTATATGCTTCAGTTACTTTTTCAGTACCTTTTTTAATTTCATCTTCTGTTTTTTCAGTTACTTTTAAAACTAAATCATTTCTAATAGCTTCTGCACTTTCAAATATAACTTTTTCATCAGTAGTTTCTAGTACTTTGTTTTCTACTACTGCATATGTGTTACCATTTTTGTTAACTACATATTTATCTCCAAGGAATTTTGTAACATCTGTATTAAATGTTCCACCTGCTACTGTAACATTAACTTTAGCCCATGCTGTAGTAGGATTTCCTTGAGTATTATTTACATATAATGCTTCAGCACCTGTAATTGTACCACCTGTAATATTAACTTCAATTGGTAATTGTGTAGTATGTTGTACAACAGCTATACCAGCACCAGCAGTAGTACTTCCATCACCATTTGCTTTTGATGTTAATTTTTTTGCGGTACCAGTTATTGTACCACCTTTAACATTTAATTTACCTGCTCTTACTTCAATACCAGTTGCACCTGTAATAGTAGCACCATCTTCAATATTATAAGTACCATTACCTGCACAATAAACAGCAACTCCGTCAGCACCAGTTGACTTTACAACTGCTCCTTTTTTAATATTAACTACTGGGCCATCTTCGTTTAAAATATCACCATTAGTAGCAATACCATTGTTGGTAACATCTACTTTACCATAAAAATCAACACTTGCTCCGTGAGAACCATTTTTAGTATCCCAGAATATTGCTAAACCATATTTACCTTTTAAAGTAACATCTTTTTCAACAATAAGCTTTGAAACAAAACTATCGTCTTTTGTTTCTTTTCCATATACATTAAGTCCTGAATCGGTATCATTAGTAATAACACCACTACCTTTAACAATAAGAGTAGCCCCATAAACACCTATAAAAGACTTAGAACCGGTAAGATATGTAATATTATGACCATTCATATCAAGTGTTATAGTTCTTTTACCATTTATTTCAAGTTTTTGATCATAACCAGTAATATCAGCGGTTAGCTTAACAGTATCTCCATCCTTTGCTTTTTTAACCATTTCCACTAAAGTTGTGACATCTTTTGCTTCTAATACTTCAGCACTAGCAATAGGCATGGCCACCATAAATGCAAGTACTGTGACTAGAAATAATATTTTTTTCTTCATTTTCTTTTTTTCCCTTTCTTAGATAGCTTTTCTATCTTTAAATTAATTATATCATATCTGATATTTTAGACAAGGAATTTTTTACATTTTTCTACATTTTACATTAATTTTTACATTTAAAGAAACTTCTTGTTAATTTAAGAAGTTTCTTTATTATTATTTACTTCTTGATATTCGGTTATATCTTCTAAACATGTTACAAATAAATTTAGAGATATCTTATTTTTTTTATCTTCTTCTTTTATAATTTTTATATTGGTTATATCTTTTATATTAGGATATTTTTCTAATATTTTTTCTTTTGCTTTAGTTATTGCTTTTTCTCTAGCAGTATTATAATCATATACTTCATTTATGATATTGGTTTCATATTCATCTTCATATATTAATGATATAGGAGTTATATTATTATTAAAGATATATTTTATATTTCGATTAAAGGTTTTATATTTATGAAAATCAAAGAATGATATTCTTTTATTTAATAAATTTAATACTAATACTTTCTTTTTATTTCCTGTATATTTTATTTCATGGTATTGATATGGATATTCTATATTTATATTATACCAAACTTCTCCTTGTACTTTTCCACTAGCGGTCTTAGATATTTTTTCGTTGTTAGGTAATGTTATATCTGAAGATATTATTATATCTCCCTTCTTTACATAAGTATTAATACTTCTTATTTTTTCTCCACTTTCAGCATATATGTTTTTAATAACAGCATTTTTGGAAGCTACTATATTATATATCTTGTTATCTTTGGGTTTATTATTTATTATTCTTTCTTCTACTCTAATGGTATACTTTGTTCCTTCTCTTATTATTTCTAACCATTCTAATGTATCTTTGTTTTCTTCAAGTATTTTGTTCTTTATTTTTTCTATTTCTTGATAATTTTTAACAAATTTATATTTCTTAATACCATTATCTTCTAGTTCTTTTGTTACTAATTTTATTATGTTTTTATTAGAATGTATTACTTCTACTTTAAATATTATATTAGATAAGGTATATATTAGTAGTAAACTTATTAGTAAAGATGATAATATAAAGATATCTTTTTTTATTCTTTTTATTATTCTTAATTTACCATAGTATCTTATTATTTTTATATTATAAATGGTTTTTAATTTTAGTACTTTATCTAAATCTTGATAATTGATTATTAAATCTATTTCTTTATGAGATATTGGTATTACTTTTTCGATATTGATATTATTATTTATTAATCTTTTTAAGAAATTATTTATATTTCTTCCTGTTACTTTTATTTTTATACTACTAGAGAATATTTTTAATATTTTATCTTTCATAGTATCAACTCTTTCTACATAAAAGTTATATTCTCAATATTACCAGATATTAGTATTTCATTATCCATCATACGGGATATTACGAGGTTACTTCCTTTTATTTGATATATTTTATTCTGATATCTAATAGTTATTATTTTTGAAGTAAAGTCTTTAATCTCAGTATAATTAACGATATCTAACTTATTATATTTATATATCATACTATATTCTTTTTCATTTATATAATTATCTAATCTATTTAATATTTTCATAATAATATATATGAATTAGGTTAATTTTTTATGTGAAATATTTAGTTTTTTAGGTAAATGTAGTGAAATTTTAGTAATATTTATCATATGTTATATTGAATATAAAAAAGGGGTGGATTATATGTGTAACAATGAAAACAATTCTTGTGAGAATTGCATTGCGGATATTCTAAAAGTTATCCTTATACTTCAGCAAAGTGTATGTCAAAATGACTGCTGCTTAGAGACTTGTGATAGAGGTTTCTTAGGTCAAAATAGTAGTTTCTGCTACAACACTAGACCAATAGTATTATATACTTGTGGTAATGGAAATACACCACTTGCTATGCCTATTAGCAAAGATCCAAGTATTACTACTACCAGTAATGTGTTTAGACTAGAAAAATTGGATGGTTGCTGTGCTACTTGTAGAGTACTAGCACCTAACACTGATGAATCTAGTGTCTTTCCATATGAAGCTACTAACTCATTCTTTACTATTAATTTAGGATGCTGTTGTGTACTTAGATGTCTAGATGATACTTTTGTTGAATGTATATAATACATAATAAAAGAAGGTAAATAGAAACTAATAATTTCTATCTATCTTCTTTTTATAATTTACTCATATTCGTTCGCATTCGTTCATTTTTGCTTGTTCCCAATATTGCAAAGTATTATTTTATAAGGTTTTATACGAACTCTTTCACCCGCCATTCGACCGCATGATTGTAATTATGGAGATTTTAAGCTCCATAATTCCTAGGAAGACTTAATAAGGCTTACTAGGTAAAAAGAATAAGACTTTTTAAGGCTTATTCTTCTCTTAAAGTAATATTTAATTCTTTATTAAGTACTTTTAATATTTTCTCTACTCTAGTACTTATTTGTTCAGTAGTCATTGTACCATTATTGTTACCAAGTTTTATTCTTAAAGTAATAGACTTCTTACCTTCAGGTATTTTATCTCCATTATATTCTTCAATAAATGATACTTCTTTAACCATAGTACTAACTATGTCATTTATCTCTTTCCAAGTAATTGAAGAATCTACTAATAAGGATAAGTCTTTTTCTACTAATGGGAACTGAGGTAAGTGATTAAACTTATTTGTTCTTGATTTAAATGGTACTAATTTTCCAAAGTCTAATTCAAAGATAGCTATATTGGTTCTCTTGATACTTGATTCATTCATTGCAGATACTGATACTAATGATAATGAACCTATTATTTCATTATTTAAACTAATATTTAAGTAAACTTCTTTATCAGACCATGATGGTTTTTCTAGTCTACTTAGAGTAAGTTCTTCCATATGATTATATCTAGATAGGTTTTCTACTACTCCTTTTAATTCAAAGAATATTTCTTTAGCATTCTTACCTACTATTGCTCCAGTTAATAATTTCTTATGAATTGGTAATACTTCTTCTTCAGTAGATTCATGGTACTTACCTTTAATAAATACTTCGGCCATTTCAAATACTCTAAATGTATCAAAATATCTTAAGTTTTTACTTATTACTTCTAACATACCAGGTACTAATGAACTTCTTAGTATTCCTAGTTCTGGTGAAGGTGGTGTTGCTAATCTAATTGAAGTACTTGTATCTATTTTAGCAGCTTTTATATATTTCTCATCTATCCAAGGATATGTAAATACTTCATTAAAGTTACATCTATAGGCTAGGTATTCTCTTAATCTTCTTTCTAATGTTACTTTAGGTTGATTTACTGAACTTGTAAAGTTTACTGGTAATGGTTTTGCTTCAAAGTATTCATAACCTATTAGTCTTGCTATATCTCCTAGTACATCATCTTTCATAGATACATCACCAGTACTTCGCCATGTTGGAACTACTACTTTAAAGATATTATCTTTATATTCTACTTTATATCCTAATCTTTCTAATGTGTCTGCTATTTCTTCTACTGTTAATACTTTACCTAATCTTATATCTAGGAATTCTTTAGATACTTCTACTACTTCGTTTTTAGTAGGATTAGGATAATTATCTCCATAGGCTATTATTTCACATTCGGGATATATTTCTTTAAATAATTGTAAGGCTAATGATAATCCTAAGTCTACTCTCTCGGTATCGATATTCTTTTCATAACGAATTGAGGCATCGGTCTTTTCATCAAATCTTTTACCTGTATTTCTTATTGTACCTGCGGTAAAGTCTGCTACTTCAAGGACTACTCCTGTTGTATCTGGTAAGATTGAATCTTTTCTACCACCTTTAATACCTGCTAATGCCATAGGCTCCTTGGTATCACATATTACTAGGTCATCAGTAGTTAAATCTATACTGTTTTCGTCTAGTAATAATAGTTTTTCTCCCTTGTTAGCATTTCTTACGATTATTTTTTCTCCTGTTACATGAGTTCTATCAAAAGCATGTAATGGTTGACCTACTGCCATCATTACATAGTTTGTTATATCTACGATTGCATTTATTGGTCTCATACCACCATTTGTTATAGCTGTTTGCATCCATATTGGGGATGGTTTTACATAAACGTTATTTATTTCTACTGCTGAGTATCTAGGACATTTAGTGGTATCTTTTATTTCGATATTATATTTCTTTATATTTTTATCTGGTTTTATTATTTCTAATTCTTTTAATGGTACTTTGTATATTGCAGATAATTCTCTTGCTATTCCATAATGTCCCCATAAGTCTGGTCTATTGGTTAGAGACTTATTATCTATTTCTAATACGGTATCATTCATACCAATTATATCAGCAATATTATCTCCTGGTTTGCAATCTACTTCTGATAAATCAACGATTTCGCTTTCATCTTTAGGTGGAAAATAGTCTTCTAGATATACTTCTGTTGCTCCACATATCATTCCATATGATGATACTCCACGCATCTTGGTTTCTTTTATTTTTACTAAGTCGCCTTCGCCATGCCAATATACTTCTGCTCCTGGTTTTGATATTACTACTTTTTCTCCTACATATAGGTTAGAACCACCACATACGATTTGGACAGGAGATTCTTCACCGATATTCACCATACATACTTTTAATTTATCAGCATCAGGATGCTTATTTACTTCTAATATTTCTCCTACTATGATGTCATGGAACTTAAGGGAAGTATCTATTGCATCTTCTACTTCTACTGTTCTCATTGTTAAATCATAAGATAACTTTTTATTTGTTATTTCTTTTGGTAAATCAACATATTTTTTTACCCAATTTAATGAAACTCTCATCTTTCTTACCTCCTACTTAAACTCTCTTAGGAATCTTAAATCCCCACTATGGAATAATCTTACATCATCTATACCATATCTCATCATTACTAATCTGTCTAATCCGATATTGATATAGAAACCAGTCCATACTTCTGGATCTAAGTTAGCACTTCTTAATACATTTGGATGTATTACTCCTCCTGGCATTACTTCTATCCAACCATTGTGATTACATACTTTACAGCCTTTACCACCACATACTAGACATTCCATATCTATTTCATAGCCTGGCTCAGTAAATGGGAAGAATCCTTCACGCATACGTACATTTACTTTTTGGCCAAATACTTTTTCTAATATTGTTTCGATCATTACTTTACCTGATGCAAATGATAAATCTTTATCTACTATTAAAGCTTCATATTGGAAGAAAGCTCTTTCGTGTCTAGCATCAGTTGTTTCGTTTCTATATACTCTTCCTGGGTATACGAATCTAGCAGGAGCTCCATGTTCTAATAAGTATCTTACGGAACCTCCTGTTAAGTGTGGTCTTAAGCATAATCTTTCTTCAGCAGTTTTATCTTCTGTCCCCTCTATCCAGTAGGTATCCATTGATTGCCTAGCGGGATGATCTTTAGGGAAGTTTAGATTATCAAAAGCAAACTTTTCACTACTGATATCATTCTCACTATATACTTCAAATCCTAAGGATAAAAAGGCGTCGTTTAAGTCATAACACATTTGGGTTATTGGATGTAAGGCTCCAGTACTATTTATTTCTTTACCTGGTAATGTTACATCTATTTCTTCATCTGTAACTCTAGCATTATCTACTAAGTCTTTATCTTTTTCATTTAGTTTTTCATCAAAGTAATTTTTTATTTCATTAGCTTTCATACCTACTTGTTTTTTGGTTTCGACATCTAATGAACCTAGAGTTTTTAACACTTCGGTAAGTGGACTCTTCTTACCTAATAATTCTCTTCTTATTTCTTCTAATTCTTTACTAGATTTAGCACTATTTATTTTTTCTAAACCTTGTTTTTTTATTTCTTCTAATCTTTCTAACATAATTTCCTCCTTATACATTATCAAGAAGCATTATTACTTCTTCTTTACTATATTTTTTTTCATAATCTTTTATTTTATTTATATATTCATTATGACTTATGGTTAAGTCTTCTAATGAATCATATACTATTTTATCTATATTCTTTACTCCATACTTTATTAAATATTTTATATTTAAGTCGGTATCTATATAATTATCTTCAACTAGAGAAAGAATATAATTACTTTTGTTTTTTAATATTTTCTTATAAGTATCATTAGATACATATCTTAATAAGTATTCTATATTATAGTTCATATTCACCTCTTTTTTATAATTAAAAAAGATGATACCTAAAAGGACGAATATTATTATCCGCGGTACCACCTTTCTTTATAACTATTGTTATACTACTTGGAATCTTTAACCAGATTAACGGTTAAGACTAAAGGGTGAATTCGTATTAGATATTTTATCAGGCTTCCATCATCCCCGACTCTCTATTAAACTTCTCTAATATTACTACTTCCTTATCATTGTCTTATTTTCTTTTTATACATCTAAATAATCTTTTTACTTCTGTAGTTTGATTTGTTAGAATATCTTCTTGTTTATTACCTTCACTTATATAGTTAAATCCATATCTATTTATATATTCTATTACTGCTAGTCTTAGGAGTGAATTCTTGTTTTCACTATCTATAAGTTGCATAATATAATATGGTTCTATCATAGATAATTTGCTTATAAATTGTTGTCTTTGTTCATTATTCATAAATAGACACATATTATCTATGTTAATCTTTCCCATAAATATGTCATCTAGGACACTATTTAGTTTACTTTGTTTATATTCAAAACGATATTTGGGATTATTTGGTAATTCTTTAGATAGGATATCTACTGCTTCTGGTGTTAGATTGTCTGAAGCACAAGTATAAAAACTACTTATATTATCTAATCTATATATATCTCTAAATTCTTTCCTTGTGATTAATTGTTTAGCTAGAATAGGATTATATTTAGATACTTCAGAGAATTCTATTTCTCTAGGATACATCATACATACAGCCTGAGTTATCTTTTCATCCTCTCTAATATACTTGAATTCATTTTTTAAAATACTTCCTTTTCTTGGAAAGTTATTATATTCTATACATAAGGCTTCAATTGCTTTAGCATATAGATATAGTTTAAGGTCTGCTCCCATATCTTGCATTTTGTATAGTTCATCCATTGATGGCATAAATACTTCTTTCATAACTAATTCCCCCTTTTAAATATAATTATATAGTCATTAAGTCTTTTTCTTTTTCTTTTAATTTTTCATCAACTATTTTATTATATTCATTTATTAATTCTTGTACTCTTTCATTACCTCTTTTTTCTTCATCTTCTGGTAATTCTAGATTACTTAATGCTTTATTAGCATCTTGTCTTATATTTCTTAAAGCTATTTTTGCTTCTTCTGCTAAAGCTTTAACTTGTTTTACTAAGTCTTTTCTTCTATCTTCAGTAAGTGGTGGTATTACGATAAATACTACTTCACCATTGTTATTAGGAGTTACTCCTAAGTTTGCTTCAAAGATTGCTTTTTCTATTTCTCCTAGGCATGATCTATCAAATGGTTTAATTGATAGTTGTCTTGCTTCAGGAACGGATATATTAGCTAAACTTTTAAGTGGTGTTGGTGTTCCATAATACTCTACCATCACACCATCTAACATATTAGGATTTGCTCTTCCTGCTCTTACATTAGTAAACTTATTTTCTAATGATTCTATTGTTAACATCATTTTTTCTTCTGTATTTAATATTGTTTCTTCCATAATTTCTCCTTTTTATATATGCTATTTTATCATACTTTATATAATTATTCAAGCATTTTTGGTTTTTATTTGCAAGTAAAGCTTGTAATCTTTACTTGTCATTTATAGCCTAGGGTCTATAAATGATGCATCAATATGCTTATTATATATAAGTTATTATTTTATTAAAAAGACCTATTTTGCATTTTGGAACGATTTCATTTTACATTTAAGCAAAAAATAAGATAATCTATAAAGACTATCTTATTACAATATTAACTATTCTATTTGGTACACAGATTACTTTAACTATTTCTTTTCCTTCAAGCCATTTTTTAATTACTTCACTATTCATGGCAAGTTCTTCTAATTCTTCTTTAGATGAATCTTTCTTTATTCTAATAGTATCTCTTACTTTACCATTTACTTGAACTGCTATATCTATTTCATTATCAATAGTTTTTTCTTCATCATATGTAGGCCATGCTCTATCACAAATTGGAGTATATCCTAAACTTTCATTTAATTCTTCAGTTATATGAGGAGCAATTGGATTTAATAAGTCTAATAATACTCTATAATCACCTTTAGTAATTGTTTCTTTTTCATCATAAGCATTTACTAAAATCATAAGTGTAGAAACTGCTGTATTATAAGCCATATGAGTTAAATCATAGCCTACTTTTTTAATACTCTTATTTATTATTACTTCTAAGTCTTTAGAGTATTCTTCACTATCAGTCACTTTATCCTTTAATCTAATTACTCTATCAATAAATCTCTTACATCCTTTTAATGAGTCTGTACTCCATGGGGCATCTTGTTCATAGTCTCCCATAAACATTTCATATACTCTTAGAGTATCTGCTCCATAGTCATTAACGATGTCATCAGGATTGATAACATTACCTTTACTCTTACTCATCTTTTCATTGTTATCACCAAGTACCATACCATGACTAACTCTAGTCCAAATCATTTCTTTTTTAGGTACCAAACCAAAGTTATATAACATTTGTACCCAGAATCTAGCATATAGTAAGTGTCTGGCTGTATGTTCCATACCACCATTATACCAGTCTACTCTATTCCAGTATTTCATAGCATCCATGCTAGCAAATTCTTTATCATTATGTGGATCCATAAATCTTAAGAAATACCAAGATGATCCAGCCCAGTTAGGCATAGTATCTGTTTCTCTTTTAGCAGGTCCACCACATTTTGGACAGGTAGTATTAACAAAACTATCTATCTTAGCAAGTGGTGATTCACCTGTGTCAGTTGGTTCATATTCAGCAATATCTGGAAGTAATAATGGTAAATCTTTTTCATCCATTGGCTCCCAACCACATTTATCACAATAAATCATTGGTATTGGTTCACCCCAGAATCTTTGTCTAGAGAAAATCCAATCTCTCATCTTATAATTATTAACTCTTCTAGCTATGCCTTCTTTTTCTAATTTATTAGTAATTGCTTCTTTAGCCTCTTCAACTGTCATTCCAGTAAACTCTTCTGAATTAACTAGTTTACAGCCTTTACCTAAATAATCATGCTTTTCAAAGGCTTTAACACTAGTATCTCCTCCTGATATTACTTCAACCATCTCTAGATTGTGCTCTTTTGCATATTCAAAATCTCTTTGGTCATGAGATGGTACTGCCATTACGGCTCCGGTTCCATAATCTCCTAATACGAAGTCTCCTAAGAAAATTGGTACTTCTTTACCATTAATTGGATTAATGGCTTTAACACCTTTTATCTCAACACCAGTCTTACCTTTATTAAGCTCGGTACGATCCATACTAGACTTTTTAGCTGTTTCAGTAATATAGGCATTTACTTCTTCTTTGTTTTCTACTCTAGGCATTAATTCTTTAATTAATTTACCATCTGGAGCTATTACAAAGAATGTTATACCATATACTGTTTCAATACATGTTGTAAATACTGAGAAAGAGCCTCCTCCTACAATATTAACATCTAGTTCAACACCAGTAGATTTACCTATCCAATTTATTTGACCTAATTTTACTCTTTCTTTGAAATTAGTATCATCAAGTCCGGTAAGTAAATCTTCGGCATATTCACTCATTTTTAACATCCATTGTGATTTTTCTTTTTGGACTACTTCTGTACCACATCTTTCACAAACGCCACCGGCAGCATCTTCATTAGATAATACTGTCTTACAATTTGGGCACCAGTTTACTGGTACTGTTGCTTTATAAGCCATTCCATGTTTATAAAATTGCAAGAATTGCCACTGTGTCCATTTATAGTATTCTGGATCAGTAGTAGAAATTTCTCTACTCCAATCAAATGAAAAGCCTAATTTTTTCATTTGTCCTTTAAATGTTTTAATATTTTCTTTTACAGCATCTTTAGGATGAATATGATTCTTGATAGCATATTGTTCTGCTGGTGCACCAAAAGCATCCCATCCCATTGGATATAATACATTATAACCTTCTCTTCTTTTCATTCTAGCAAGTGCATCTTGAGCAGTATAACTTCTTACATGTCCAACATGAAGTCCGCTGCCAGATGGATAAGGAAACTCTACTAATATATAGTAAGGCTTTTTATCACTACCTGTAACTGCTTTAAAACTTTCGTTATTATCCCAATATTCTTGCCATTTTTTTTCTATTTTTTTAAAATTATACATTCTATTACCTCTCTTCGTGTTTTTTGTTTTTTTGATAGTATCTTCCAAGCACTCCATAACATATTATAATAAGTAATGCTATTATAACTATACCACATAGTAATTGCCAAAACCATTTATTTAATAATTTTGATACTATCATATAAGTTGTTACTATTATAAAAGTATTTATAAAACCTGATATATACATAAATCTTTTATAATTAACATCTTTATTACTGAGTTTATATAAACTCAGTATATAATAATATTCTACTGGTACTTTATTCTTATTATACTTAGTTTTCTTTCTAATAAATATGAGGTAATAGAGAAGAAAAACCAAAGCATAACAAATTATGTATTCTAATAATATTTTTAATATTTGCATCATCTTATTACCTCCATATATCTGTGTATTATACTATATTTTTTGAATGTATTCAAGTAAATTAATAAATATTTTTATATATTTATTATCTAATCCTTTTCTTTTTAATTTTCTAATTGCTATTCTCTTTTTACGAACATCAATATCACTAAATAATACTTTATCTATTTGTTCTTTTAACTTAGTAGTTATATTTATATCATATAATATTTCTTTTATTTCTTCATTTACTAAACTAACTGAACTAACTAATGAATCTTTACCCTTAATATTTATTTCTAGATTTCTACCTATTAATAAATTTTTTACTTCTACTATAAAGTCATCTTTATCATAATAGTAATTATATTTAATGTTTTTATCATTTATTGTTACTTCAGTAATGTTTTTTATATTTTTAAATCTTATTAGATAACTTCTAGTACTTACTAGGTTACGACCATTTTCTTTACTAATTTTAAAAGTATAATTATCTTCTTCATAATGATAGTTAAACTTAGTTATCATATATAGTCCGTTTTTATAATTATTACTAAATCCATCATCTTCATATAGTGAATACTCTCCATCACTAAGTGGATATACAAGTACTTCTAAAGTAGTAGGTATTTCTTCTTTAATATTTGTACTTTCTGGTATAATGGCTCCTGCTTTAACAAAAACCGGATAATCTTCATCACGATAGAAGTTATTGTAACTTTTACCACCAATAAATTTTTTACCTTGTAAGAAATCAAACCAAATTCCATTTGGTATGAATACTTTTTTCATAACTCTATTTATAATAGTGTTCTTTTTTTCAGTAATTGGAGCTACAAAGAAATCTCGACCAAAGAAATATTGATTTTTATAGGCTATTTCATCTATTATTTTTGGATAATCATAATAGAATGGTTTTACTATACCATGACCGGTAATATGATAATTATAGCTTTCACTATATAAATATGGTATTAATTTATATCTTAAATTCATATAATATTCAATATTTTTTTCAATAGTAGGGCTCCATTTCCATGGTTCTCTTTTATAATATTTACCACCTTCACTAGCTAATAGAAAGATTGGTGAAAAGCAAGCAAACTGCATATATCTTAAATATAATTCATCTTCTTCAATACCGCCTTTATAACCTCCTATTGGGTGTGCTATATAAGATACTCCTATGTTATACCCTTGAAGATTATATCTAGGAAGTAAATTTAAAGTAGTCCAATTAACTAGTGTTTTACCACTCCATATAATTGGATATCTATGAGGTGCAATACCACTATTACGAGTAAGTATTAAGCCTCTTTGATTACTAATTACTTTCTTACCATAATGGTAATGATCTAACTTCCATAAATTTATTCTATCTAAGGGGTTATTATAATCTATACTAAAGATATTTACGCCCATACTTTCTAAATTATTAATAAATAAATTAAAGTATAATCCTATTTTATCATTACTAAAAGGAATAAAACTAAATTTATTAGCCTTAATATAATTGCTAATCAATTGATAGTCATTACTACCTTCTTTTATTTCATATTTAGGATTAATAGTTACTCCTAATTTAATATTATTACTATTTAAATAATTACTTATATTCTTTAAATTAATACTTGGTGTATAACCATTATTTTGATCATGCCAATAGTCTCCTAGTAAGAAGATTGATATTGGTATATTATCATGATTAAATCTATCTACTAACTCTTTTATTTCTTCTTCTTTATAATTATTATTCTTATACCACCATGCTCCTAGGGCATATCTAGGTATCATACTAGGATAGCCAGTTAAAGTAAAGTAATCATTTAAACATCCTTCAAAATCATTACCATACATAAATAAATATAAGTCTTTAATATCTTTATCTCTTTCTATAAACATATCATTTTCATCTAATACTAAAGACCTACTGTCATCTAAAAGACAAAAACCATCTAAAGAATATAAACCTTTATCTAAAACAATTTTATCTTTAACACTATCAATAGAATAATTAATACCTCTTAAGTTTCTTACTTCTGGGTTATTAATCTGCCATTCCTTCTTAGTACCATTAATGACTGCCTTAATATTACTAGATAATATTCCTGATTTAATAGGACTATCTTTAACATAAGTTAAAGTAAATACACCAGTATTTACCTCTATCATAGAATCGCTTTCAGTAATAAAGTAATCTATCTTAGGAAAACTTCTATTAATAATTAAAGAAGTTGGTCTATCTTCAAATAAACCTTTTTCATTATATTCGATTCTAATAAGTCTAGGAGATAATACAGTAATTCTAAACTTCTTCCCTACTATATAAGAATCTTTATTACTAATTAAATCATCTTTATTTTTAACATAATAATTAGTTATATTCATAATTACTATTCTCCCTTCTTATTCTTTTTATATTTGTAATATTTTTTATGTAGAAATTTGATATGGGTCTGAACTCGTACCAGTTCCTGAATTAATACTTATTCTATATTTTAAATAAAGAACAGGTGTAACTTCAAATGCATAATATGCTCCACTATATCCAGCGTTTCCAGCCCAATAAGTGCGCCATGTATCGCAAGAATCGCCATAATAATGAGTTAACAGCCATCCAGAAGCATTAGTACTATTATTAGTTATTATTGCCTTCATCCAGTTATTTGATGCACATGTGCTATCATTATAACTTCCTAATTGCTTAGTACATTTACTCAAATCTGCCGCATAACCATAATCGCTTACATAGGCTAAACCAACTTTCCCGGTCCAACTAGTCGGTGTTCCTGTATATACACTTCCTGTACTTCTTTCATATTCATATATTTGATTTGAATATATCGAATTATTATTCCATCCTAGTAATGAATAAGTATTATCTGAGATCATATTCCTTGTTGTATCGTTTTTGATTCCTGTAGAAGTAAAATCACATGCTGTTGTTGCGTTATTCTGCCCTGAGTAACAGTTACCACTTCCTGAGTTATAATATAAACTTCCACCTGTAGTTTCTGATTCATATCCTTGGTTTAATAGTTTCATTAGTCTAGCATCTGTCCAGTCATTTTTACCATAAGCACTTTTTGCTCCTGTAGATGTATCCTTATTATCCCATGAATATTCGCCTATACTTGAATTTCTTATCAATTTTGTTTTATTACCAAAAGTTCCTATTATTCTCCATGTTTCACATGTAGAACTAGATTGATTAGAATAATCACTACAGTTAAAATATATGTAGTTATTAGGTGATGCTCCGTAGTAACGAATGTTGCCACCTACATCTTTCATAAGACTATTAGTTGTATCATATTCATAATTAATACTATTATTAATTACTGTAGTTTTAGTACTACTGTTATATAGTGATTTTATGTATGCTGCTGCATTATATGTATATGGTTCATCATCTATTTCTTTCATAGTGGCTTCACATCTTACTGTAGCACTAATCGAAGTATTTTCAGCAGTTGAAGCCTTACTCGATGTTTCATCAAACCATAAATATACGGTATATTTTGTTGATGTTGTTTTTAAAGGAATATTGACCGCTAGTAAATATGATTCACCAGAAGATGTTCCTCCCAGTGTACCTTCAGATATTTTAGCAGAACCTTCTAATACTGCATATTTTAGAGCATTACTACTACTTAGATTAGCACTTATATTAGATATATCTAGATATATATGACCATAAATAGTATAAGTATTATCTTTTTTATATAGTGTAACACTTAGATTATTACCACTAGTATAATCTGTACCAGGGCTTAAAGTAGAAGATGTTATATCTGTTCCTTTAGTATAATTAATATAATAATCTAATCCTCTAGTTATAGTATCTACGTTAATCGTAGCTATTACATATTTATAATAAGCGTAAGCACTGCCTAGTACTGCTAATACTAAAAAGCTTATTCCAAGTATCATATACATTTTACTTTTATCTTTTATTTTTTTCATATACATTCCTCACTATCATACTAAAATAATGATATCATAATTAGTAAAAAAGTGCAATATTATTGCACCCTTTTGTTTATTATTTTTCTCTTAATTATATAAAATATTATGGTTATAAATATATAGAATATTATTACTAATATACTTTTAGTTATACTTGTTACATTCACTTTTATTATAAAGGTAAATAATATTAATATTAATGAATATATTATATTTTCATATATTATATTTAATATATCATTAAAGTTATTTATTAATGATAGTTTTAATTTTTTATTTATTAATATTATTCCTATTATTGTACTTATTATAAAGCCTAATATTATCGATATAAGTGAACCACTTGCCATATCATATCCCATACGATATGATGAATTTATAATAGGAATATTTGTTATTATACTTATTATTAATCCTATTAATAATGTAATAAATATATTTTTACTTTTATTACATATTATACTTATTTTTATTATTATACTATATAATATATAGAAGAATAATATATAACTAACATTTAAAATAATATTTATTTCATTATTAAATATTATATTATTTAATGGTTTAGATATAATTATTAATAATATTGTAATAGATAATGTAACATTTGTTATTTTATTGATAAAATTATAAATGTTATAATCTTCTTTATTTTTTATTTTATCTAGTAACATATTAAATTTATCTATATAGTTATTTTTAATAAATAAATAAATGAAATAGATAATAATTAATCCATATAAATAAGTATTAGTGATATAAGTACCTACTACATCATAGGTATAATTATATTTATTTATTAATAAAAAGTATAACATTATAATTGAAGTATAGAAATAAGAACTAGTTATAATACTATATAATACTTTGATTTTATTAGTAATAATACTTTTTTTAATTACTTTTATATAATTAATTTTATTTTCTTCTCTTTTCTTACTACATTTATTATTTTTAAAAATTATGAAGTAAAATAATAAATTAAAAATAATAAATGGAAGTAAACTTATTAAATATAAAATACTTATATTAATATAGTTATCTAAATTTAATACTTTATATAGTATTATAATTGTAATTATAGCTAAGAAAATACGTGGTATTTTATATACGTTTATTAAGTTATTACCTAGTTTTTTGTATTTTCCTATGCTAAAGTATTCGCTTTCTAATTTTATAATATTATTAGTAAATATATATATACACATAGATATATTTACTAATGTTATTCCTTTGATATTTATTAATAAACCTATTAAATAACTTATAAGCATTAATATAATAGTAATAATACCTATAAATATAATGCTACCTTTTAATATCTTTTTATTAGAATAATAATATTTATTATCATAATATTCTTGTATTTTATTTTTAATATTCATAGTGCTAAAGATACTATTAAATAATAATAACAAGCTAAAACTTATTGTCAATAGAAACATATTAGTATTTCTAGTAAAATGATATAATATCATTAATAATATAAAGTATAATAGATATATTACTTTTTTCATTTTTTTACCTCTCTTAAGTAGATTATATCGAAAAAATTCGAAAAAAGCAATTTTTTTTATAAAAAGGGTTGATTTTTTTAAACTAATGTTGTACAATTTATATTGTCTGATGTCTTGGTAGCTCAGCTGGATAGAGCAATCGCCTTCTAAGCGATCGGTCTGGAGTTCGAATCTCCACCAGGACACCACTTATAATAAATAATTCTTAAGCATAAAGCTTAAGAATTTTTTTATATTAAAAATTAGCAGGTAACTTTAGTTACCCGCTAATACAGCATTCTCACCTGTTGCATATAAGTCAAATGATAATTTTTTACTTTGCATAGTATTTGGATTAGTGTAATCTTTACCATTAAACCATAAATATAGGGTGTATTTGTCAGTATTACTAGTACTGACATCTCTTCCAGTAAATAATGTTAGTGTAGTTACTCCACTAGTGGCATAGCTTATGCCACTAGTATTTGTATTAGAATTGTATACTCCAAAATTGCCTTTTTTAACTAATGTTGTACCATTATAATATATTTCATATTCAAAAGACTTTTCTTTTAATTCACTAGGTATTGTAGTTAAATCCATGTATAGATTTATGGTAACTCCTTCTTTACTTGCTTTAACTGTAATATCTTTTTTTATTCCTTCTTCTTTAGTAGCAGTAGGCATTATAGTACTAGTTATATTAGTTCCTCCATCAAAAGTAACAGTACCACCATCTATTTTTACATTTACATTCATGTTATCACTACTACTCCATTTGTAGTAGGCATAAGTACCGCCAATCATTAGTAATAGTAATAAAATAACTCCAATTATAAATTTTTTATTATCCATTCTTTCTACCCCTTTATCCAGATATTGTTCCTTGAGTGACACTGCCTTCAATAGATGTTTTAAAATTAGTTGAGTTTGAACCAATATCATTATTAGCTTTATCTCCATCAATATAGAAAATTACTAAATATGCTAATGTCGTATCTTTAGATAGTTGTGCTTCTTTTATTTTTAATGTACCTGTACTTGTGATACTACCAGTAGTTAATATATCAAATGTTTTACCATTTAAAGCTGAAGTATTAATGGTAGTATAGGTACTTGGATCATATGAAGTAAGTACGTATTTTAATGCTCCGGTACTATTACCTGATGAAGTAAATCCTGAATTTAGGGTTGTTGTTTTTAGATTTATAGTTAGATAACCATCTAATGTACAACTACTTTTTAGTTTAGCGGTTATATTTGTTACTACCATACCTGATGTTATGGTTATTCTATTATTATTTATTATTTGGTTTTCATCTAGTAATAATAAATCACTACCTGTAATATTGGATCCTTTTACTGAATCTACTTCTAGACATTCTGAAGCACCTGTGATAGTTATATTACTACTACGCCAAGTTAATGCAGCATAGGTAAATCCTGCTACTAAGATAATAAATAATATTACTCCTAATACTATTCCATATATTTTTATTTTCTTATTTTCCATATGATATTCACCTTCCATATTCTCTATATAAAGTATATCATTTGTTAAAATATTAGTCAAATAAAAAAACTTAATTTCTGAAAAGAAATTAGGTTTTTGTTTATAATAATGGCGTCTTATATAGAAGACTTAAAACATTTTTACATGAAATCAAGATTTTTATTTAATATCACTTATATTTATAGTATATATTTCTTCATTATTAACTAGAAAGGATACTGATTCTAAGTTATCATATATATTATTCATAGATAAACTTATTGTATATATAACTTCTTCTAAGATATTCTTTTTATCTATATCATTTAATAATAATTCATTAAAATTTAATTTTAATTTATTATTATCTAGTTCATAATCATTTAACACTGTATTAGCATTTAAATAACTCATTAAATTAGTTTGGTATATAGGACTACTACCTAGTTCTTTTATTATTATTTTTACTACATCACTATCTTTGCTATTTATATATTTTGTTACTGGTACATAGTATTTAGTATCATTATAAGTACTTGTATAATATGTTGTATATGATAATATATCATTTAAATTAGATAAATCATAACTTTTATTTATACCATAACTTTTATTTAGTACTGTTGGTATATTTGTTTTACTATTGGGTAATTTATTTAGTACTTCTCCTTCTACTTTTATTATTACTTTATCTATACCATCTATACTTGTTAAAGTATAAATGATTGCTTCAAGCATCTTATTTTCATCTTTTTCGTTTATATCTAATAATTCTTTTGAGAAGTTTATTGTTAATACTCCTTCTTGTAATTTTAAATCTTTTATTGTTACATCTGGTGGTATTATACTTCTAAAACCATTTGGTATAATGTTATTTTTAGTACCTCCAACTACTAGGCCTTCTAATAAGTCTTTAGCTAAATCTACTCCTTCACATTTACATGTAGGTATAGTTGTTCTAGCTACATAGTCATTACTATCTACTAAATATATTGTACTTTCTACGTTATTATAATTATACTCTATACTATTATTTTTTAAATCTATATCTTTTCTATTGCTTGGTATTAGATATATTACTAATAGTAAAATAATAGCAGTAGTAGATACTATTATTTTTTTTATAGACATTTTCTTTAACATGTTATCACCACTAAAATATATGTTTTTAATTTATATTTTATACAAAAAAGAAGCTACTTATTTAGCTTCTACGATTAACTTAATAGCGGTTCTTTCTTCTCCATCTATATTTATATCAATAAAGGCTGGAGTACATACTAAATTCTTTCCTGATGGAGCAACAAAGCCTCTTGCTATAGCTACTCCTTTTATAGCTTGATTAAGTGCTCCTGCTCCTATTGCTTGTACTTCTACTACTCCTTTTTCTCTAAATACATTAGCAAGAGCTCCTGCTACTTTATTAGGCTCCGACTTTGATGAAACTTTAATTGTTTCCATAATTATTTTATCATTCCTTTCTACATTAAAATATATGTTTATAAAAGAAATAAATAACAAAAAATAGTAGCTTAAATTTCGCTACTATTCTTCTTTTTATATAAAATATATGCTAATGATGATAATACTACTAATACTATAAAACATACTATTCTAAAGGTACTACTTATTCCCCTTTTTATTGGTTTAGTATATGGAGTATTTTTATCTACTACTAATTCTATATCGGTAGTATTTTTATCAATGGTCCATATATAAGTATTATCTTTTATTTTATCAGCATTATTTGATGCTACTTTTAAATTACTAGTTACTGCTATATTTATTTTTTTACTATATAAACAGTAGAAGTTTCCACTTAATTTTATACTATAATAATTATCTATTTCTTCTATTTCTTTATTTTCAAAACAAGTATTTATTATAGTGGAATTTACAAAGTCTTCAATATTATAATTATATTTAAATGTATAATTTATATTATTACCTGATTCTTTTAAATCTTTTTGATATAGTTCTTCTTTATTATAAATTGGTTTTTGTTCTTCATTAATAATAGAATATATAGTACTTAATCCTGTAGCATTACTATCTTGAGAGCTTTCTTCTTTAGTTACGGTACCAGTAATTGTTTCATTTAAAGTATCTTTATTTATTTCTAAGTTATAATTAACTGTACAACCAGTTAGTAGTAGTAGACTTAGTAATATTATTATTTTATTTTTCACTTATTTTCACCCCTATTTATACCATGATCCATATGCTATTATTTCATCTGAATCAATAACTCTTTCTCTTTTTCTTACTAATCCTGGATCTCCAGTATTTCCTTCAATTGTATAAACATAATTACTATCTGAACTAGTAACTATACCAACATGATCAACACACTTAGTTACTTTATCCCATTTTCCATTAGAGCCACGACAACTACTACCTTTCCATTGATACCATATTATATCACCAGCTTTAGGAGTATAATTACCACCATAAGCTTTAGAATATTCAAATGTTACATTACTACTCTTACCACTTTTAAATACTGGCCACATTCCGCTAGCCATATTGTCATCTATTGGTCCATATGTATTTAAATATTGATATAATGTTTGGCCAGATACTGTTACTTGTTTTAAAGACCAAGTAGCAAATTGTTCACACCAAGCATCAGTAGAAAAGCCATATTTTTTATCATTATTATTATTACCTAATTGGCCATTTAATACAGTTATTAATCCAGAAGCAATTACTTTAGTACCAGCATTCTCATAAGTTATTTTGTTATCATTAGTATTATCATTCTTTTCTTCTTTTTCTAATAAACTATCAAAATAAGAAAAATCACCACTTTTAGCATTACTAAGACATTCTTGATAATTAACACTAAAGCCTACACTATCCATTAAACTCATAAATACTTCTACTATCCATGGTATGCAAAATACTATCATGGCATATATTATTCTTTTACCTACTATTTTAGTACTCTTTACTGCTTTTTCATCACCGCCTATAACAGCTTTACTAAAATCTATCATTAATATTACTATTAAACCTATTGGTACTAAGGTAAAAACAATATCTAATAATAAACTTCCAAAATATATTATTCTTAAAATTCCTGGATGCTGACAAGCATCAAGTAAAATATACATATAAATCACTCACTTTTCTATATTTAGTATACATTATTTTTTTGTTTTAGGCAAGAAAAAAAGAGAAAACTAATGTTTCTCTATATGAATTAATCCTTCGTACACTTCTTCTAATGCTCTACCTATGTTTTTTTGACATTTATAGTCTTTAATAGGCATTTGATAATATCCTGTTTTAGTCATTTGCTTAGCTCTATCTGATACTACATAAACTAAAGCATACTTTGAATCTACAATATTTAATATTTTATCAATTGAAGGATAAATCACTATTATCACACTCCCTTATGATATAAGAATATAACATATTAATTATAAATGCAATAGTCTTTACATAAATTTTACATAACAATTTTTTTATTATATCCAATAGATTTACTTTTAACTTTAGATTTTACTATTATATTTTTTTGATATAATAATTCTTCTAATTTATCCACTAACATTTTAATTCTTCTTGAAATATAAGACTGTGATAAACCTAATATATTAGATATCTCTATTTGTGAATAACCATCCCTAAAATATAAATTAAATAAACATTTATCTTTACTATTTAGTAAATTAATTACACCATTTATATCTTTAATTTCTTCCTTATCCATATAATCACCTTCTATATTTATTGAAGGATCAATAATTAAATCATTAAGTGTAAGATCATCATCTCCTATCAGTTCATCTAATGAAACATATCTATAAGATTCTCTTCTAATATACATAAGTATCTCATTATCAATACATTTACTAGCATATGTAGTAAAAGTACATTTTTTATCTAGTCTAAAAGTATCCACTGCCTTTATAAGTCCAATCATACCATATGCAACAATATCTTCCATATTCATATTAGTATTACTAAATCTTTTATAATATCTGTAGAAGACTAATTTAATATTATGTAATATTATCGTTTCTCTTACCTCTATATTATTATCTTTCATTAACTTAAAATTTCTTTCTAATTCTTCTCTACTAAGTACTTCATAATTATATTCATTTATCATGTTTCCTCCCAAAAAAAGCAGTACCATTCTCGATACTGCATTATATTTTATTAACTATTTATAATATTATGACATCTATCACAGATATCACCATTTAAGTGATCAACATAGTTCCAGCATCTATTACATTTTTCACCAGTACTCTTTTCTACTACTACTTCTTCACCATCGGTAGTATATTCTACTTTAGATACAATAAATAATTGATGTAAGTAAGAGCCTAATTTTTCTTTTACTTCGTTATATTTTTCATCTAAGTTAATCTTAACTACGGCTTCTAGAGCGGATCCTATTAATTTTTCATTTCTTGCTTCTTCTAGTTTTTTATTTACTTTATCTTTTAGTTCAAAGAATAAGTTAAATAATTCTTCTACTTCAGTACTATCAGAGTATGTTACTACTTCTGGCATATCTGTTAGATGTACTGATTCTTCAGTATGTGGAAGTAAACTATATACTTCTTCACTAGTATATGGAAGAATTGGTGCAAGTAGTTTTACTTCATTATTTAGAATGTTATATAGTACTGTTTGTACACTTCTTCTTACTAGAGAGTCTGCTTTTTCGATATATAGAATGTCTTTAGTAAAATCTAAATAGAAGTTTGATAATGTGAATGATACAAAGTTATTAACTAATTTATATACGTTTTGGAAGTTATAGTTATTATATTCTTCTAGAACATTCTTAGTAAATTTATTTAATTCATTCATCATATATTTATCATAGTATGGCATATCTTCATATTTAATACTATCTTTAGTATAATCAAAGTCTTTTAAATTACCTAACATAAATTTATAAGTATTTCTAATCTTACGATAGCTTTCTTTTACTTGTTTAATTAGATCATCACTAATTCTTACATCTTCTGTATAATCAGTTGAAGCAACCCATAGTCTTAAGATATCTGATCCATGTAATCTTACCATATCTGCTGGAACAATAACATTTCCTAAGCTCTTACTCATTTTATTACCTTTACCATCTAAAGTAAAGCCATGAGATACAAGTTCTTTATATGGGGCTTTACCAGTAACAGCAACTCCACAGATTAATGAGCTATTGAACCATCCACGATATTGGTCTGATCCTTCTAGATACATATCTGATGGATATGGTAATCCCTGTTCTATTAGTACACCATTCCATGTAGATCCTGAATCAAACCATACATCCATGATGTCTTCTTCTTTAGTAAAGTTACCATTTGGACTAGCTGGATTTGTATACCCTTCTGGGAGTAAATCTTTAGCTTCTTTTTCAAACCATACATTAGAACCATATTTTCTAAATAGGTCTGCTACATGCATCATAACATCATAGTCAACGATTTCACTTCCGTCTTCATTATAAAAGATTGGAATTGGTACACCCCATACTCTTTGTCTAGAGATACACCAGTCTCCACGATCATGAATCATGTTGTATAATCTCTTTTTACCCCATTCAGTATGGAATTTTACATTATTTTCAAGTTCTTTTAGAAGATCATCTCTAATCTTATCAATACTACAGAACCATTGCTTTGTAGCTCTAAAGATAATTGGTTTCTTAGTTCTCCAGTCATGTGGATATGAGTGAGTAATAAATTTTAATTTTAGAAGTACGCCTAGTTCATCTAATTTTACAGTAACTGCTTTATTGGCATCTTCAAAGAATAAGCCATTAAATGGACCAGATAGCTCATTTAATACACCTTGATCGTCGATACCATTTATCATTTCTAGATTATATTCTTTACCAATAATAAAGTCATCTGCTCCATACATTGGTGCTATATGTACTAGTCCAGTACCAGCATCTAATGTAACATGGAAACCATCTACTACTGGAGCTACTCTATCCATAAATACATGTTTATATTTAACACCTTTAAATTCACTACCAGAGAAAACATCTACTACTTCGTAGTTTTCCCAATTAAATTCTTTTGCTAATGAATCAAGTAATTCATTTGCTACAATATAGTATTTATCTCCTACTAATACTTTAGCATAATCAAATTTATCACTAATTGCGATTCCGGTATTACATGGTAATGTCCATGGGGTTGTTGTCCATATTACTAGGTTATCTCCTACATTTACAGTATCATTTCCTTCTACTACTGGGAAGGCTACATAAATTGATGAGTCTTTTCGATCATGATATTCTATTTCTGCTTCAGCAAGAGCTGATTCTGATGATGGACTCCAGTATACTGGTTTTAATCCTTTAAAGATTAAGCCTTTCTTAGCCATTTCAGCAAATACTTCTATTTGTCTAGCTTCCATTTCTTTTTGCAATGTAATATAAGGATGCTCCCAATCTGCTAGTACATTAAGTTCTTTAAATCCTTGCATTTGCTTTTCTATTTGTTCATAAGCATATTTTTCACATAGTGCTCTAAAATCTGCCTTACTCATACTCTTTCTATCTACACCGCTATTGGTAACAGCTTGTTCAATAGGAAGACCATGGGTATCCCAACCAGGAATATAAATCATATCATATCCACTCATCATTTTATATCTATTTACAAAATCTTTTAAAATCTTATTCATAGCATGGCCTATATGAATATTACCATTAGCATATGGAGGACCATCATGTAAGATAAATGGTGTTTTTCCTTTGTTCTTTTCTCTTACTTTATTGTATAAATCCATTTCCTCCCATTTTTCTCTTTGTAATTTTTCATTTTCTGGTAAGTTTCCACGCATTTGAAAACTTGTCTCTGGCATTAATAATGTCTCTTTATAATTCATCTTTCTCTCCTTCTTTCTATTTTATAAAACAAAAAAGCACTAGTTTATAAGGACGAATAACCGCGGTACCACCTTACTTCACTTAAGTGCTCTCTTTTTGATAACGGAATTTACTTCCGGTTTTTCTTAAAATATTCAGAAAAACACATCAAGAGTGATCTATATAGTAACTATCATACTAATTTTCACCAACCATTAGCTCTCTACAACTATTTTACTATACCGTCTCTTTCCTTTGTTTTAATATAATCATATTATATGCTAATTTTATTTACTTGTCAATAGCTTTTTTGTCATTGATTTAGTTCAAAGAATTTATTGACTATTTGGGATGATATTCTTTTGGTAACACCTGACTGAGTAACATCGGGAATACCTGCATCTGGTGATACTACTACGATACTCATTTTAGGACTATCACTAGGTGAATATCCTACAAATGATGTAGTAATTGTTTCTGTATCAACTTTATTATCACCATCAGTATCTATAAAGCTTTGGCTAGTTCCTGTCTTACCAGCAGAATTTGTATAATAACCCATATAGCCATAACCTAAACCATTTTGAACAACAGCACTAAATCCTTCTCTTACTCTATTTATATATTTATCTTCTACTGATAATGTTCCCATTACTTTTGTTTCGGCTTTATATATAAGTGAACCAAATTTATCACCATTATCACTGGCTTTATATACTTCTTTTAATAAATATGGTTTTAATCTTTTGCCACCATTAGCAATAGTATTTATATATTGTGATAATTGTATTGGTGTATAAGTATCATATTGTCCAATTGAGAAGTCTAATAAATGTCCTGGTAATTTACTAGTACCCATATATCCTAAACTTTCTACTGGCAAGTCAATACCTGTTTTTTTACCAAGGCCAAATTCAGCATACATATCTCGATACTTTTTAAAGGCTTCTTCATCTAAAGATAAACCTTTGTCATATTCATATTTTCCTTTTCCTACAGTAATTGCTATTTTATACTGATATACATTTGAAGAAAATGCTAAAGCATATATATCATCAATATCCCCCATTGTTCGCCATGAACATTTTAGAGGTGTATCTTTTATTTTAAGACATTCATCATACTGGTGACTACCAATATCAATAGCACCATATTTATATCCTACCATCATCGAAGCACCTTTTACTACTGAACCTGGAGTTACTGGTAATGTCGCTATACCTGGAGTATAATCTACAATATATTTAGAGCCATCTTTATCAAGTACTTGTTTTCCTCCCATTGCTAGTATTTCTCCTGTACTAGGATCTGCGATTACGGCAAATGATCTATTATAATAAGTAGTTCCTGCTTCTCCTTTGGCATTATATACTTCATTTGATAGAATTTCTTCTAAGTGTTTTTGTAAATTAATATCTATAGTAAGAACTATATCACTGCCTCTCTTACCTTCACTTACTAATTCATAACTATTATCAGAAAGTAATCTATACTTAGCTTTAGTTCCTTTTAAATAATTTTCATATTGATATTCTAAATATGATATTCCTACTCTATCGTCTAATGAATAACCTTTCTTTAAATAGATTTCTGCTAATTCTGAAGGTATACCTTGATTATTTGAAGATACATTACCTAAAATACTTTTAAAAGTATCTCCATATAAATATACTCTTTCCCAATCTAACTTAGTATTAAAGCCTTTTAAGTTATCAATGTTTTCACTTATATAAGCATATTCTTCTTCACTAACATCTTTATTTTTAATTACTTTTTCTGCATATGAATATCCTTTATTCATTAAATAATATATATAAGCAGCTTTCTTATCTCTTTCATCATATGTACTTATTTCTTCATCTAATCTTTCATATATAAGTTTTTCTATATCTTTATCATTTAGTTTTCTTTTATTATATTCTTCCCACTCTTTATCAGTAATCTTCTTTTTACATTCTTTATAATGTCCTTTGTAGTAGAAGGTCTTTAATCTATTTTCATTAACTTTAGAATAGTCTAAATTTATATTATCTGCTACTGTATAGGCAAGTTCTATTTCTTCTTTATTGGTTATTCCATTTTGTTTCTTATAATATATTGTCTTAACACCTTCATTATCTACTAGTAAATTATAATTTCGATCATATATTCTACCTCTTGGAGCACTAGTACTTTCTACTGTTTTTTCAGTAGCCATAGCAAGACTCTCTTTATAATCATTCTCTTTAATTATTTGAAGATAAAATACTCTTCCTAGTATTACAACATATAAAATTATTACTATAAATATTAAAGAATTATATCTTTTATTTATTACTTCAGTAAGATTTCTTTCATCTTTTTTTGTTTTATTTAAAGGTTTACTATTCTTCTTTATTTCTAATTTTTTCTTGTGGCTTTTTTTCTTAGGTTTATTAATTGTTCTTTTCATGTTATCAACCTTCCTTTTATTATTATATCATATTTATTCTAATTATACATATAGTTAATTAGGTGAATTTATGAATATTTATTTAATTAGTGAATATGTAAACAGATTAAGAAAAAGTGATATTATTTATTATGCTGAAAAACAGGGTATTTCTTTAGATAAAGAAGAAGTAGAATTAATATATGATTATATTAAAAAAGATTATAAAACTATTATTTATGGTAATCCTAAAGATATTTTAAATGAAATTAAATTTAAGGTAAAACCACTTACCTATAATAAAATAGAAAATTTATATATTAAATTTAAAGATAAAATTGATATGTTTACTAAAAACATAAGAGAAGGCTAGCCTTCTCTTATTTTAGTTATTAAATTACTATCAAACTTTTTATTTCTTATCATTTCTATTTCATATTTATATGGGGGATATACTTTTTCTTTACTATTATCATCCTTAGTAACATATGGTGTTTCAAGTATTTTAGGAATACTTTCTAATCTTTCATTATAAATTATTTTTATTAAATTATCAAAGCCTATAGTTCCAAAACCTATATTCTCATGTCTATCTTTATGACTACTAATTTCATTCTTACTATCATTAACATGAATACAGCCTATTTTATTAATACCAATTACTTTGTCAAAATTATCAAGTACCTCGTCAAAATTACTCATATCATAACCAGCATCATTTAAGTGACAAGTATCTATACATACTCCAATCTTATCTTGATGTTTAATTTTATCAATAATAGCTTTTAATTCTTCAAATGTCTTACCCATTTCATTACCTTTACCTGCCATTGTTTCTAATAAGATTGTTACATTATAATCATTATCTAATATTAAATTTAATCCTTTACTTATATTATTAATAGCTTCTTCTCTAGAACAATTAACTGCTGATCCTGGATGTAATACTAAATACTTAATACCTAATGTACTACATCTTTCTACTTCGTTTATAAGAAATGATACTGAAAAATCAAAATTATTAAAATTAGCTAAATTAACTATATAAGGAGCATGTACTATTACTTTTTCTAAAGCTATATTATTTTCTTTCATTAATTTATATGCTTCCATAGTAAGAGAATCTTCAATAACACTTCTATTAGTATTCTGTGGGGCTCCTGTATAAAACATAAAAGTATTTGCCTTATAACTTAGTGCTTCTTTAACACTTCCAAGTAACTGACTTTTATTATTATATGATACATGACTACCTATTATTAAATTCATATTATCTACCTCTTTCTATAACATTATACTATATTTTTAGTAAAAGAAAAAGACTTATTTCTACCTTTCACTCTAAGCCAAGGTCTTAGAGTGTTGTTATTAGCCTAAAGTCTAATAACAAGATATCAACCATATATATTATATATAAGCATAAGTATATACCAAAAGAAAAAGAGGATTTCTCCTCTTTAATTATTAACTAGCTAATTTTTTACCATTAGCTTCAGTACTAAATGAATATTTAGAACCAAATTTACCAGATGTAGCTCCCACTAATAGGACTTCAGCATGACCAGCACTATTTAATTTAATAGATGAACAATTAGCACTTGTTGGATCTCCACTACCGCTATAAGCTGTACCTTCTAATTTGATATCAGTTGAAGTTAAACCATATAACTTATCTATAGAATCACCAGTTCCTTTTACTGCTGTTAAACATTGCCATGTAGCAGTAGGTTTTGCGCCATTTAATATAGACGTATAGTTAGTACCAAATGCCATTTCATCTTTAACAACACTTTCATCATACCAAGTAGCAACTTCTTTAGATAATGAGTTAATTGTAGATAATCTAGCATCATCAATTGATGATAAAATTGTAGGTACAGTAACTACAACGATAATAGCAAGTATAACGATAACTGCTAGTAACTCTATTAAAGTAAATCCTTTTCTATTTAATTTTTTCATTATTTTAATCCTCCTCTATTTATAATATAATCTTACCATAAAATAATTTCTTAGTCAATTACTTTATGATAAATATTTACATATTTGTCATTATATTTTTTACTCTTTATTAGTGTTAAATTATTATAATTATCTTTTAATTTATCAGTACTATATTCTAATACTAATATACCATTATTATATAATAAATCATATTTATTAACTAGATTAATTATTTCTTCAGCTACTTCTAATTTATAGGGAGCATCCATTAATATGATATTAAATTTTATATTATTATTTTTAAAATATAATAAAGCATCTTTATAATCTTTATTTATTACTATACTTTTATCTTTGATATTTAAGTTATCTATATTTTTATTAAGATATTTTAATATTTCTTTACCATTATCTACGAAATAACATTTGTTACTTCCCATGGATAATGCTTCTATTCCAAGACTACCAGTACCACAAAATAAATCTAATACAGTAGAATTATCTATATAATCTTGGATACTAGCAAACATTGATTCTTTTACTCTATCCATCGTTGGTCTAGTACCTGGAATATTATATCCTAAAATATTTCTACCCTTTAAATATCCACTTATTACTCTCATTTATGACAACCCCTTACATCAGTATACTTCTTAAATCTTTTATTAATATCCATTACATAATAGAATAATTCATTATAATATTTCATATATTCTTTATATTCTTTATAACTATTAATTTTTACTTTTAGAGATACTTTTTCATAGTCATCATTACTAGTATTATATTTATTAATAAGTTCTAGTAATTCTTGATTATCTAATACTATTTTTTTATAGTGATCTAGATTTTTTATTAAATCACTTTCTTCAAAAACTTCTATTAAGTTTTTAGTTTTTTCTATAACATTATCCATTATCTATATTTAAAATTTCTTTCCATTTCTCTTTTGATATCTCTCTCTTTAATAGTTTCTTTTTTATTATAATTCTTTTTACCTTTAGCTACTCCAATTAAAACTTTAGCTTTATTTTTAACGAAATATATTTTAAGGGGTACTAAAGTATAACCTTCTACTTCTAATTTATCTCTTAATTTTAATATTTCTTTTTTATGAAGTAATAGTTTTCTTGTTCTATCTTCTTCATGATTAAATATATTTCCTTCTTTATAAGTAGATATATGAGTATTAAGTAAATATATTTCATTATTTCTTATTATAGCATAACTATCTTTAATATTTACTTTGCCTTCTCTAATTGATTTTATTTCAGTACCTGTAAGTACTATTCCTGCTTCATAGGTATCTTCAATTTCATAATCATATCTTGCTTTTCTATTTAGTATTTCCATAGTAATCACCTTTTTCTATATATATTATATCTTACTTTTTATATTTTAACAATATTTTAATTTATACTATTTACTTCTATGGTATTATCCATATTCTTAATAACACTAGCATACTTATTATATACTCTTTCATAATCACTAAGATATGTTTTTATATCTGGATTAGAAAATGGTATTACTTTATAATCTTTATTATTCTTAGAGTATGTATATATTAGTTCATTAGTTTGATTACTTAATTTTATACTTGTATTATTATCTTTATCAATATGTTTTGTTATTTTTACTGTACTAAGTAATCCTACTGTAGTATTATAATCTATATTAGTTTCTTGAGCTGATAAGAAATTACCTAAAGAATATATAACTAAAGTATCATTTATATAAGTAATAGGCATTACTACATGGGGATGAGTACCTATTATAATATCTACTCCTTGCTTCTCTAAAAAGTTAGCCATATCTATTTGATAACTTGTTGGAGTATGGGTATATTCTACTCCCCAGTGCATAGCTACTATAAGTAAATCTACTTTATCTCTTACTCTATTTATATCTTCTTTTACTTTGTTTTTATATTCTTGATATTTAGTATCTGTACTAGGATTGTTTCCAATACAAGGCCATATATTTACTAAATAATCTTTACCACTAGGTACTTTAATACCATTAGTACCATAAGTATAATTAAGCATTGTATAAGTAATATTATTTTTTTCTTTTATTCTTATTTCATTTCTTTCTTCATTACTTAAATAACTACCTACTGCTAAAACATCTGACTTAGAGTTCCAATAATTAACTGAATTAGTAATTGCTTTTTCTCCTCTATCAAGAGTATGATTAGTAGCTAAACTAACTAAATTAAAGCCTGCATCTATCATGGCATCTCCTACTTCATATGGTGAATTAAAGGCTGGATAACTTGATAAACCTATTTCTGATCCTCCTAGTATTGTCTCTTGGTTATAGTAGGCTACATCATAATCTTTAACGATATCTTTTATATATGTTAGGGCTGGTTTAAAATCGTAACCATCACTAGTTTTCATAGCATTATATAATCTATCATGTACTAAAAGATCTCCTACCATAAGCATGTTAATACTATATTCTTTATCATTATCTTTATCTATAATATTATCTGAAGGTACTACTTCTTTATCAAATAATTTACTAACTATAAAGATACTTCCTATAACTAAAATAATTATTATTAATATAAATAATATTACTTTCTTTTTATTTACTTTTCTTCTTTTCATATATACCTCATATCTCTACTGAAAGATTTTTCACTATTTAGTAAAATCTTTCAGTAGAATTATTTTTAAACATTGTCCAAAGAATCTAACTCTAGAAAATCTTTAAGTTTTAAATGAACTACTGTACTAGTAGAATAATCTATCTCATCGTTGGTAATTATTATTTTTTTATTTGTATTATCTAAATTAGCAAATGGTCTAAATTCTCTATTATAAGTCTTTTCATCCTCTAAACTATAAGCAACTTGGATATAATATTTTTTACCATCTTTTTGAGCTAAAAAGTCTACTTCCTTATTATCGTCATTATAGACACTTAAATCATATCCCATATATATTAATTCATTATAAACAATATTTTCTAAATTATGTGTAAGATCATATCTACCATCAGTACACTTTAATGAATTAAAAGCAACATCTTCATCATATACTTTATAATAATATTTTAATTCATTTTTCTTTTTAGTAGAAAATGTTTTAATTTTTTCTATAATATAAGCTTCCTCTAAATAACCTATATATTTTATTATTGTATTAATAGAACAACTTTCATGACTGTGTTTTATGTAATCATGAATACTTTTAGCAGATATTATTCTACTATTTGACTGCAGAATAAAATTAACTAAACTTTTAAATAATTCTACTTTTTTTATTTTATACCTATTTATTAAGTCATTTATTACTATAGTATCTTCTAAATCCTTTAAATATATATTTCTAGCTTCCCCATTAAATTCAAATCTCTTAGGAAATCCTCCCCAAATTATATAATCTATAACAGGTACTTCTATATTTAATTCTTTAGCATATTCTTTAATTTCTTTATATACAAATGGTCTTACTTTAAAAGAAACATATCTACCACTTAATTCCTTAGTAAATTCTTTTGATAATAGTTTTGAATTAGAACCAGTTACAAAAACAGAATTATCATATAGTCTAAGTGTCTTAACAGCTTCAGCCCATTTATCAATTACTTGTACCTCATCTAAAAAGATATAGCATTTACCTTTTTTTCTATTTTCTTCTACATAATGAATTAAGGCATCACCGTCTTTAATTTTATCTTTTGTTTTTTTATCTTCAAAATTAAGATATATTACATTATTTGTTTTTTCTTTTATTTCACTAATTACTTGATCTAGTATTACTGATTTACCACATCTTCTTATTCCTGTTATTATTTTAATTAAATCTGAATCATAAAAAGCTCTTATACTTTTTATATAATGTTCTCTTTTTATCATTTTTATCACCTTCCTAACTTAATTATACTGAAAGATTTTTCATTAGTCAACAAAATCTTTCAGTAAAATGTTTTTTTAATTATATGGTATTTTGTTTTCTACTGAAATATTTTTCACTATTTAGCAAAATCTTTCACTACAACTATATTGTTTAAAAGGAAGACTATCTAGGCTTCCTTTTACCTTTGAAGACCAAAGGGCTTCAAAGGATATACTATTTTCTTCTTACTTTTCTCTTTCTATTATTTTCAGTATGATTAATTTCATTTATTTCACTAATACCTTTAGAGAATACTACTTCTCCATTTAGAACATTTACTTTAGTTAATCTAGCATTAAAGATGTCACCAATCATAATCTTTTCTCCATTAGATCCCATAATAGAATAACCATCTTTACCTAAATGGAAATATCTACTATTATAGAATAATTTACCATATACCATTCTTTCAGGATATAATACCACAATATAATTATCTTTTATATCAGATACTATAACTTCAAAATCTTGTTTTTCATATTGTTTCATAAACTCAGCTTTTCTTATATCATCTAATCTATGTTCGGCTTTTACTGCTCTTAATTCAGCATCAGTTGCTAATTTAGCAATATAAGGAATTATACTAGACCACTTCTCTCTAGCATAATCAACTCCATAATGAAGAGAATCCTTAAATATTCTCTGATTAATAGTATCAGATAACCTTCTAATTGGTGAAGTACTAGTAGAATATGCCCCCATACCTAAAGCATAATGACCAATATCATAAGCAGAATACTTAGCTTTGGCTTGACTCATAATAGCCATCTTATCATAAATTATTTTTTCTTTGGAATCAGCATATAATTTCTGAATCTTTTTTATATCTTCGGTTGTAAAGTTCTTCTTTTTATCACTATATACTCGATATCCTTTTTTCTTTAATAATCCCATCCATGTATTTAATTTATCAGTATTTGGACTATCATGAAATCTTGATATGAATGGAAGTTTATTTTTTAAGAAATAATCAGTCATACACATATTATGAAGTAACATTAAAAATTCTATTAATTCTTCGGCTTTTCCTTGATGTCTTTCTCTAATATCTATTAATTTACTACTTTCAAAGAAGAATTTTACTTCATCAGATGTAAATTCTAGAAAGCCTTCATTTATCATTTTTCTTTTTACTTTCATAGCGGTCTTATATAAATTATCTAATAACTCAGTATAATTTTCATAACCATTAGGTATGGTATTTTCTTCTAGATATTTATTTACCTCAGTATAAGTCATACGCTTACGATTATTTATTACTGCTTCATTTATTTTATAATTTAATACTTTACCACTGTCATCTATTTTTATACTCATAGATATAGCATAGCGATCTTCTCCTGGTACTAAGGAACATATACCGTTAGATAATATTTCATGCATCATCGGATTACAACAACCAGGAAAATATGTTGATATAGCTCTTCTTAATGTTTCATCCCACATGGCACTATTATCTTTGATATATCTATTAGGATCCGCTATTTGGACATAGACGGTATTATTATGAAAGGCAACAGCATCATCAAAATCTTTAGTATCATCACCATCTATTGTTACGGAAGTGATACTTCTTTGATCTTTTAAACCATTTCTTTTGTCCATATCTATTACTTCTTCACTTAATGACTTTTCTATGGAATTAACTTCTTTTAAATACTCTTCATTAAAACTAATAGGAAAGTTATATTCTACTAATACTTCTTTTTCTTTGGTTCCAACATCATCTTTATGTCCTAGTACTTCTTTTACTTCTAATGTTTTTCCATCTATTAATAGTTTTGTTCCTAGTGGATATATTTCATCTAATATGATACTTTCATAACCATTAGATACTGCTTTATATCCATGTTCATCTTTTATTACTTCTGCTATAAAATTATGATGTTCTCTTCTAATTATTTTTACTACTTTAGCAATATTATTACTTATATCTACTAATACAATATCATTATTTTCTAATGTTTTATGATCTTTATATGTTACTACTGTTTCTGTCTTATCTTCAAAAATAACGATTGGTCCTTTCTTTTTGGTTATCTTGATTATACCTCTTTTTAAATTGGTATTGGTAATTAGGGTATATCTTCCTTTTTTATCACGAAAGATAATACCTGTCTCTTCAAGATTTTTTATTACTGCAAGTAATTTAGTAGTATCTTGTACTTTTAACTCTTTAGTTATTTCTTCTAGCTTCATCATTTTATTCTTTTCTTGACTTAGTATTGTAATAATACTGCTTTCCATTTAAAACCCTCCCTACTTTTGTTTTTTCTTATTATTTATTTGTTTTTCTTTTTCGTCATATACTTCAAAATCTATTTCTGATTTATCTTTATCTGCTCTTACTACTCTAATTGTTATCTTATCTCCAAAAGCATATTTCTTCTTTGTTTTCTTTCCTATCAAAGCCATCATATCACTATCATATACGTAGTAGTCTCCTTTAATATTTTCAGCTTTAATAAGTCCTTCAACGGTATTTTCTAGTTCGACAAAGATACCAAATTCTTGTACTCCTGATATAATACCTTCATATATTTCTCCGATATGATCAGCCATATATTCTGCTTTCTTCATTTTGTCGACATCTCTTTCACAGTTCTGTGCATCTTGTTCTCTAATTGAACAATGTTCACTCTCTATTGGAAGTTCTTCTTTTCTTTCGTTTATTATTTTATCACTATAATTATAGTTATAATCTTTTAATAATCTATGTAATATTAAATCAGGATATCTTCTTATTGGTGAAGTAAAGTGACTATAACACTTACTGCCTAGACCAAAGTGTCCTATATTAACATCAGAGTATACTGCCTTAGCTTGACTACGAATAGCCATATCATGAAGTACTCTAACTTCTGGTACTTCTTCTAATTGTTTTAGTATGTTTTGTAAATCTTTAGGAGACTCTATCTTACTCTTTCCATTTACTACATATCCATGAAGTGATAAGAACTTCATAAATTCTCCTAATCTTTTTTCATCTGGTTTATCATGTACTCTATATATACCAGGTAAATTCTTGTAATAGATTGAACTTGCTACGGTTTCATTCGCTGCGATCATAAAGTTCTCTATTAACTCTTCACCTGTTCTTTGTACTCTAGCCTCTATATCTATTGGATGACAAGCTTCATCTACTTTAATTTTAGCCTCAGTACTTTCGAATTCTATATATCCACGAGAGATCATTTTCTTTCTAAGTATCTTAGATAATTCTTCCATTAATCTAAGAGTCTTCTCAAAAGGCTTATAATCTTCGCTAGGATTATTCTCTTCAAGTAACTTATTTACTTCTTCATAAGTCATTTTCTTTCTACTTCGAATAATAGATTTAAAGATATCATAATGAGTAATATTACCTTTATTATCAATAACCATCTCACAACTAAATGCAAATCTATCTTCATTCTCATTTAATGAACATATGCCATTAGATAACTTATGAGGAAGCATTGGAAGTACTCTATCTACTAAATATACACTAGTACCTCTAAAATAAGCCTCTTCATCTAATTTAGTTCCTTCTTTTACATAATATGAAACATCCGCTATATGGACTCCTAATAAATATTTGCCATCCTCAGTCATTGATAATGATATAGCATCGTCAATATCTTTAGTATCAGATCCATCTATTGTAAATATTTCTCTATCTCTAATGTCTCTTCTACCAGAAGATAGTTCTTTATTTATTTCTTCTTCGGTTAAATAAGAAGGAATACTATCTAGTTCTTCTATTACTTCATCAGGAAATGATGGACTAAAATTATATTCATAAACAAATGATAATATATCTACTCCTACATCATTCTTATGTCCAATAATCTTAATAATCTTACCCACTCTTTTACCATCTTTTAATGGTTCTACGACTACTTTATGTCCTTCTACTGCTCCATTTAAATTGTCTCTTGGTATGTATATATTAGCTCCCTTTTTATCAGGTTTAACAAAATAATCATTATCTATTTTTATTACTTCTCCTACTAAAGGATCATAGTTTCTTTTAATAATTTTAATTATCTTACCTTCAGGTCTATTCATATCTTTATTTAAATATTCAAATAATACTAAATCACCATCTATAGCTCCATTTATATTATCTCTACTAACATATACATCTTTACTATCTTTACCGATATTTATAAAACCAAAACCTTTATCATTAAGTATTAAATTACCTTTAACTAAATGACTATTTTCTAGTAATAGATATTTCTTTTTTTTCTCACTATAATATAGTATACCATCACTAACTAAACTATCTAAAGCATTCTCTAAACTTTGATATTCTTCTATGCTAGTTAGTCCTAGTAAATCATTAATTTCCATAATAGTAAGTGATGTATTCTCTTTTAATTTATCTATAATTATATCTTTCATATTCATGCTAACCTCCTCTTTATACTCAAAAAGACTTAAAATTATATTTTAAGTCTTATAATGATATTATTAAACATAATACAAAGAAAGTAAAACCTAAAATATATGTTATTCTTGTAACAAATAGTTCAAATCCTCTTTCTTTCCTATTTGCAAACAAATCAGATGTTCCACCCTGAATTATTTGTGATGCAGACTCAGCCTTACCACTTTGAAGTAAAACTACTGCGATTAATAATATTGATACAATAAGTAATGCTATTTCCATAGTAATCAATCCTTTCACACATTATATATTATAACAAATAACTTTTTCTTTGTAAATATTTTTTAATACTGAATACCCCAAATAACTACATCTTTAGCAGGTTTACCACAGACAATACATTTATCATCTACTTTTTCTTCATTAAATGGAATACATCTAGATTTGCATCCTCTAATCTCTTTAATCTTGGCTTCACACTCAGCATTTCCACACCACATAGCTTTAATAAAGCCTGGGCGGTTATTTATTATATCTTTAAATTCTTCTATATCAGTACATGTATAAGTCATTTCTTCCCTTCTTCTTAAGGCTCTATCATACATATCTCTTTGAATATCTTCAAGTAACAACTTAACATCATGAATAATATCGGTATTAGTAAATACCTCTCTTTTCTCTCTGGTATCTCTTCTTACTAAAGTAATCATATTATTCTCTAAATCTCTCTTACCTATTTCTATTCTAACAGGAATACCATTTACTTCAGCTTCAGCAAATTTAAATCCTGGACTCTTATCACTATTATCAATATAGGCTTCAATTCCTTCTTTCTTTAATTTATCAAGATAATCATTAGCTAAACTAACTACTTCTAAGTCATTTCCTATTGGAATAATAACTACTTTTTTAGGAGCAATCTTAGGTGGCAATACTAAACCATAATCATCAGAATGTACCATTATAAGGGCTCCCATCATTCTAGTAGAAGCTCCCCATGAAGTTTGATATGGATATTCTAGTTTATTTTCTCTACTAGTGAATTTGATATCATAAGCTTTAGAAAACTTTTGTCCAAAGTAATGGCTAGTCGCAGACTGCAGTGCGATACCATTATACATAAGTGATTCTACAGTATAAGTATATTCTGCTCCAGCAAATTTTTCTTTTTCTGTTTTTCTTCCTACAATACTAGGTATAGCTAAATAATCATGAAAGAAATTATTATATATATTTAACATATTTAATGTCTCTGCTTCTGCTTCTTTACTTGTTTCATGAATAGTATGTCCTTCTTGCCATAAGAATTCACGACTTCTTAAGAATGGTCTTGTTTCTTTTTCCCATCTTAATACACTACACCACTGATTATATAATTTTGGTAAATCACGATAGGAACTTACTACTGTTCTATAGTAATCTGAAAATAATGTCTCTGAAGTTGGTCTAATACATAAACGTTCTTCTAATTCTTTACTTCCACCTCTAGTAACCCATGCTACTTCTGGAGCAAAGCCTTCAACTAACTCTCCTTCTTTTTTAAGTAAATTTTCTGGTATTAATAATGGCATATAGACATTAACATGTCCTGTTTCTTTAAATTTTTCATCTAATATTTTCTGCATTTGCTCCCATATAGCATAACCATTTGGTTCAAATACTGTACAACCTTTAGTATTAGAATAAGCCGCTAGATGAGCAGCACTTACTATATCAGTATACCACTTAGCAAAATCTACATCTCTACTTGTTATTTTATTATTTTGTTTATTATTCATAATTACACCTCATCAATATAATTCTATCATAAATTAAGTAAAATTACTACTACTTTTTTGTTCTATAATCAAAATACCTAGTTAATTACTTTTTAAGTAGTATAGCTATATTAATTGCGACAACATTGTTGTCGCAATTGGATAATATACATAAAATACTTTTATTATCTTTAAAAAATTTATTATTTTTATGACCTGAGGCATAAAAATACCTCTAAAGACCTGAGGCTTTAGAGGTATCTACTAATTATATTTAACAGAGATATACATCTTATCTTCAAATTCGTTTTGTACTAAACGCATAATATTATTAGCACTACTAGTATTTGAATCTTTACTATCTAATACTACTCTTATATTATCACCATCTATTTTTACAAAGTTTTCACAATTACATAATTCTTTTATTTTTAATTCTATTGTTTCTTCTTTAGAAGAATTTTTATTTAATAATTTTAATTCTTCAAAGACACTATTTTTTTCTTCTGTACTTATATCAGTACTAGTTAATTTTTCTTTTAGACTATTTATCTTATCCATGACATTATTATCATCTTCTACTTTTAAGGCTGATATTATACTTGTTTCTTCTACTTTGGTAGTACTATTATCAGTAGTAGTCTCTTTGATATTTTTATCAAATATTTCATTAGGCATTGTTACATAGTAGATAGATAATACTAATACTAAACTAAATAATGTTAAAAACCATAAATTCTTCTTATTTATCATATTTATTCCTCTTCTTTCTAATTAATTATATTATCTTATATATAAAATATGAAAGAAAAAGAAAGAAACATGAATCCTCATATTTCTCTCTGTCATTATATATAATGATACTATATTATATTAAGCAAATTTGGTTTTATGTTTTTTTTGTTTTATTAGGACTATTGCTAGTGTAATTATTGATACTGCGAGTAAACCTAAGGATATTAACATATACATGAAGTATTTATTGTTTTCGTCTTTGTAGGCATTTACTAAGTCACTATTAAATCTTTGGATTGTTCCTTCTAGTTTATCATAAACATATAAAGCTTTTTCTCCTGTCTTTTCGTTTATGGCATAGAATAAGTAGAAGTCACTTCCTTTTACTTTGTCGTCAGCGGCATATGTTTTATTTTTTTCTATTAATTGATATCCTTCTAGTTTGCTATTGTCATAAGTAAATGATACTTTGCTATAACCTTTTGGTACTAGATTACTAGGCATATCTATTATATTAAAGGTAATATCTCCGACTGATAGGCTATTATATATGGTATATTTTTTAGTCTTTTCATTATAGCTATATAGTTTGGTATTTCCTTTTTCATCTTTTAATAGAACTAAGATATTTTTAGTTTTACTATTTTTATAACATAGTACTTCTTCTTCTCCTATTGTGATAGTGGATTTTTCATAATTACTTGGTATAGTTATGTTTTCGTCTTCTTTTCTTACGATAGTGTATTTCTTTTTGCCTATTGTTACTTCAACAGGATTTAGTTCTTTTACGGTTACATTGATAACATAAGTCTTAGTACTTCCATCTTCGGCGGTTACTTTTATTTCTATTTTGTTATTGCCTTCTTTTACTTCTACTTCGCCGGTTCCTTCTACTTTGGCACTAGAGTCATCTAATTGGGCATTTATTTTTATTTTTTTGACATCATTTTCTACTACTACAGAGTATTCGGTTACTTCTTTTTTGAATTCTTTATCTAGGTTATGGTCTTCGATAGTTAGACTAGACAAGTTATTATTACTACTCTTTTTTTTGGTTGGTTTAGGAGTAGTTGTTGTTCCGGTTTTATTACCACCATTACTAGGGTTTGATGTTGGTTTACTATTTACGGTTATGGTTACGCTTTTATTTCCGGTTATGGTATTGCCATCATATGATGTTACATCAGTTGGAGTAATTGTTATTACGGCAGTTCCGGCATTACTTGTCGATATGGTTACACTCTTGCTATCATTATCTATCCAAAGACTACTACCGGATAGTGATGCAACACCTGAATTAGAGGATGATAAGGTAAATTTACCTGCTAAATCATTTCCTTTTATGGTTAGGGTTATACTATTTCCTACGGTTACGGTATTACTTGTTACTGATACATCGTAACTAGCGGCCTTTACATAACTTATTGATATTATGAATGTACATATTATTATACTTAAATATTTTACTACTTTTTTCATATTTCCTCCTACTGAATTATTTTACTTACTTCCATTATATGATTTTTTATAGCGATATAGTCTGCTGATGAGACTTTTCCATCTTTATTGGCATCAGCATATTCTTTTTCTATATCAGTTAATTTATTTGTTTCCATGATATGATTTTTTATTTTGATATAGTCTGCTGATGATATTTTACCATCACCGTTTACATCACCATAGATTATTACTATATATTCTTTTTCTTCACTATTGGTTTTTATTTTTATTTTATCTCCACTAGCTATTAAACCTGATTCTTTTGATGATGTTATGGTTATTTCTAAGTTAGTACTCTTTAATTTACTAATGGTATCATTGATATCTTTACCTAAGGTAAAACCATATAGGTAGTTATCTTTATATTTGATACCGGCTTTATCTAGTACTTCTTTAGTTGTTACTTTGGTATTATCTCCAGGATCAGGAGTTGGTTTTGGATCAGGAGTTGGTTCTGGAGCTTTCTTTCTTGTTACATTAATGGTATATTTTCTAGTATCACCGTTAGCGGCGGTTACTGTTAAGTTTATATTGGTCTTCTCACTATTTAGGGCTACTGTTCCTAAACCACTTATAGTAGCACCATTATAGACTTTGGTTGCATCTACTGTTACTGATGAGACATCACTTTCTACTTCAATACTGAAGTTAGTGTCATTAGTAGGACTACTAAATAGTCTTGTTTTGTTTACTGTTAGGCTAGATAAATAGTTATTAGGATTTCCTGTATTTGGGAAAGCAACTTTATCGGGCATATTATTAAATATTGGTATATAGAAGGCAAAGCTACTATTTAGCAGGTTAGTACTATTATAGCCATTATATGTTTTATAGCTTTGAGAATATGGGGCTTGGATATTTTGCATATACTGATGATCAGCATATGATGGTCCTATTAAATCCCATTTTTGTAAGTATTCTGTTTTTTGTCCAACATTTACATAGTTATTGCTTAGGAAGGATGCTCCTCCTACTACGGCTTTATATGGGCTATTCCAGCCTTGGTTTTTGGCATATATTAGACCATTGATAATGGTTTGATTTTTATCTCCACCTGCGGCAGTGGCTCCGATGTTATAGAAGTTATAATAACCTTCATAACCTGCTACTGTACCACTTACGATAGTACTTCCTGATGCTCCTACTTCTTGAATTACTCTTGATATTAATACATATGGACTTATATGATAAGTATTAGCAGCTTCTATGAAGGCATCTACATAAGTCTTACCATCACTACTAGCAGTCTTACCACTCATGAAAGTTCCTTTTAACATATTTTCTATTCCTTCTCTAGTATGGAATGATGGGTTATATGATAAGTCTTCAAACATAAAGATATTTCTTTCATTAAAGAAGTTTCTTGGATCTATATAATATGCTATAGTACTAGTACTTGCGGCATACCATCTAGAACCTCCTCCAGTAAAGTTGGTACTAAAGACATTAGTGAAATAGTTATATGACCAACTAGCTGTTGATTTTAGGCCGTCTAGATTACCATAATAATCTTCGATTAGACTTCGTCCTGATGATTTATGTTCTAGATTAACGATATAATTAAAATCTAGATTAGTATTAAAGGGAATAAATTTCCATTTAGGATATAGGGCATGTAGTTTTACTAAGTCATCTAAATAGCTTTCTGGAAAACCACTCTTTTTTAGGTTAGCTCGATATTCTTTTAAATCTGTTGTATCTAAATCAATATTACTGTCAGAAGAACCTATGTATTTACCACATACATAACCTGTAGTACTACCATATTTTATTTTATATAAACTTGTAGGACAAGTTCCTTTACCATCTTTACCAGCATTTTTATCTAATACTTCTACTTCAGTATCACAGCTTAAACCAGTTATTTTGTTTTTTCTACTTAAATCAGAATAGACTCCTAATGGAGAAGTATCTTCAATACATAATACTTTTCCTTTTTCTGTAGTACTTGGTGTATTTAATTTTATAAAGTCCCCACAGGCATAGCCTGTTAATACTCCTTGTCTTACTTTATAGAACGATGTTGTACAACCGGAACTTGGATTTGTACCGGCATTGGTATCTAATACTTCAACTGTACTATTACAAACTAATGAGTTATTAGCAGGACTTGTAACACTTGGTCTTAGGTTTACCGGTTCATCATTATCTGGACAGTATACTGTTCCTGTACTACTAGCGGATACTATACCTATAAAAGATAAAAATATTGTTAATAAAAATAATACTCTCTTCATATATTCTACCTCTTATACATTATATCATCTTTTTCTACTTTTTTCTACATATATAGTTTCTTTTTTTATTACTTTACATTTTAGTAGAAAAACATTAAAAGAGATAACTTATGTCATCTCAATTATATTTTAACCTACAGATAACTGATATGGACTATTTAATGTTCCAGAGCCTGTTTTAATGCTTACATTAGTATTTAAATAAAGTGTTGGAAAAATTTCACTATCAAGAGCAGCATATGGCTCTCCCAGGTCTAAGCAACCGCCCGCTACATGGAATACAAAGCTAGAAGATACGATAGGAGTTAATAAAGCTATTGTTTTAGAGTTAAACATTGTTTTCATCCAAGAAGAACAATTACTATATTCTCCTAACGTTGAAGTACATTTACCTAGATAAGCAGAATAAGCATAATCTGATGGATATGGCAAAGCAATCTTACCAGTCCAAGATGTTTTATTACCGGTATATACTGTTCCACTAGTATTTTCTAATTTATAAGATTGATCAGCATATACATTCACGCCTTCATCCAGCCAACCTAATAAAGACCATTTAGCATCCGCTATCATGTTTCTAGTAGTATCATTTTTTATACCAGTATAAGTGAAATCACAAGGCGTTTCTGCATTATTTGCTCCAGCATAACATTGACCACCTTTTGAATTATAATATAAACTGTTGTTAACACTTTCTTTTGTATAACCTGGATTTAATAGTTTCATTAATCTTGCTGTTGTCCAATCATTAGAACCATAATCTGCTTCTGCTCCTGTTGTAGTATCTTTGTTATCCCAAGGATATGTTCCTATTGATTCATTTCTGATTAATTTTACTTTACCATCAAACACTCCTATTATTCTCCATGTTTCACAGCTAGTATTTGGATATGTATTACAATTAAATAATACATAATTTCTATCACCAAGACCGCTATATCTAATATTGCCATCAGCATCTTTCATTAAGCCATTAGTAATATCATATTGATATTTAATACCATTATTAGTAACATTAGTTTTAGTACTATTATTATATAAATTAGTAATATGTGTAGCAAGGGGATTGGATAGCGTTTTTTGAGGTACTAAACTCATATTACTTGCTAGTACTATACTATTTTTACTAAGAGCAACTCCTAAAGTAACTGTTTTAGTAGTACTACTATTGTTTCTTATAGATATTTTAGTAGTAACTGTAGTATTAGCATTACTTATTGTTCCTGCTGTAGTATAACTTGTAGATGATACACCAATATCAATATTACTAATATCATTTATATACCATACACTATAATTAACATTTGATACAGTACCACTACTTATATTAATTGTTTTAGTAACAGTAGCAGATGGACTTACTTCTACTTCAAAGGTTTCCATTGTATCATCATTACTAGTCAAATTAGAACTAATAGTAATTGGATTATTTATTTCAGCACTAGTAGTAAACATGGCATAAGTAGACCCTATAGCCAAGCAAATTAAACCAATAGATATTACCGCTACTAAATAGATTGTTTTAATATTTATTTTTTTCATTACTTATCTCCTAAATACTTACTTTTATCTATCTTATTTCTAAAATAATTCTATCATAATATTATTAAAAATACAATAAATTATTTAAATGTTATTTTATTTTTATGACCTTAGGCATAAAAAAAGAAAAAAAGTGAGCTTTAAACTCACTTAAGTCATTTAGACTTCATATATAAGGAGATAATAGTATTACTATGATTGTAGTCTGTCTTTATTTAAGTAATACTATCAATATTATTATGATTATATTATGATTTATTATACTTCATTGTATTTATTACTATTCCTAGTATTAGGATAAAACATAATGTATATACCCATATTAATAATATTATAATACTAGATAATCCACCATATACTAAGTCATATCTACCAAAGTATTTAATATAATAACCAAAGAAAGCAGTAAATACTACCCAGCCTAAGGTTGTTATAAAGGCTCCAATAGTGGTTTCTTCACTTTTTATTTCTTTAGATGGAGCTATTTGATATATTAATTTTATATTTAAGAATATTATTATAAATGTTATAGGCCATTTTATTATATTATATATCATTATCATTTCATCTATTATACCAGTAAATGGTTTACTATTTCTAAGTAATTCTAATATTTGTTCTCCTAGCATAGGTACTAAGATTAAGAATAGTAAAAGTATTATGATGACTAATAGTATTATTACCGATCTTAGTCTATCTTTAATTATATTTGTTTCTTCTATTTTATATAGACTATTAGAAGCACTTATAATAGCATACATTCCATTAGCGGCAATACAGAAAGTAACTATATTTAATAATCCAACACTAAAGTCAAAACTTTGTCCTGAGATAGCATCTACGACTACTCTACTGGCATAACTAGGAAGTAAATCAGTAAGAAGAGATATTACGGAATCGATAGATATGGAAAAGAAACCCGCTACTATGACTATTATAGTTAAGATTGGTACTACTGCTAATACGAAACTATAGGCTAAGTAAGCAGGCAAGATTCTAAGTTCTTTTAAACTTAGAATCTCTATTAGTTTTTTGAAGTATCTTTTTATTTTAGCTTTTTCTATTTGTTTTTTTACCTTACCTACTATTTTATCCATTATTATTTTCCTTTTTATTTCGCATATCAATAGTAGCTTCATTAATGGCATCATCTACAGTTTTGATATCATCCATAATCATGCTATACCCGATAGTGGCTCCATAACCATATGGTAATTCTTTTAATTCTTTATATATTTTTCTGGTATAGCTTATGACATCTTTTTCACTATAACCTACCATATATACTAGGAATTCATTACCATCAGTTCTAATAATATCAGTATTAGCCTCTTGATTAACAATTAATGTACTCGCAGCTTTCTTAATAACGGTATCTCCTTCTTCATGACCATGACTATCATTAATATCTTTGATATTATTTAAATCTATTATTACAAAGGCTTGAGGATATATAACATTATCATCCCATTCTTTTATTTTTAAATTTAAATATGCTCTATTCTTTAATGATGTCATTGTATCAATATATTTTAATTTATCATTATTAGTTACAATTGTACTATTTTCTTTCTTTTTCTTAATAAAGAATATTAAGAAGATAATTATTAGGATTACTAAGATTGCTAATAAGAAAGTTGTTAAAAGACTAAATTCATATATTTTTGAATTTGTATTATCTTTATATTTTATAGTATCATAATTAACTGAAGATGTATAATACGTAAACATCTCACTAAAGATTTTATTTTTATTTACATCTCTAATCATAAAACTATAGTTATATGGTAATACTCCTTCATATATTACTTTAAAATCACTAAATTTTCTTGTTTTATAATAATCATATGTTGCTTTATCTATTACAACAATACTTTTATTTTTGATATTTCTAAGTAAGTCATCTGTATTATTATATCCAGTATTCTTAATACTATTTGTATTTAAGTAATCATTTATATAAGTATTCTTTACTGTTATTACTTCTTTATTTTTTAATCCTTTGATACTATTTATAGCAAATGGTTCAGTGGATAAGACAACATATTTTTCTTCGAATAAATTAGTAGTTAAAATGGTATCGATATTTAAACCATTCTTATTAAAGTTAGCAAAGGCTAAATCTAATTCACCACTTGATAAGTCTTTTTTTAATTTTTCAATATTATTATAATATTTTACTTTTAAATCTACATCAAATAAGTCTTCAAAACCACTTAAGTAATTAGATAAAGTACCTACTAAATCTTTTTCTTCTTTACCAGTAAATGGCATATAAGTTATATATCCAACATTATAAGAAGAACTATTATAACTCATACGATCAGCTTCAGTTATTTCTTTGTCATAGAAGAATTCACTTAATAAGTTTGTTTTGTATGAGGTTTGTTGTTTATTTTTTTGATATCCTAGATAATATTTTTTCATTATATCTAAGAATGTTTTATTTTCTATGGTTAATACATATTTTTTAGAGATATCACTAAAATGATAAAGAATATGTAAATCATTTTTTAAGATAAAATCCATATACATGTTATATGGTACAATAACATAATTTGTTTCTTTATTTTTTAATGCTTCTTCTAGTTCATTAACATTTTCTTTTTGTAAATATGATATTTTCTTTACTTCAGATAAATCATTACTTACAGTATTTAAATCTTTTTTTAAGACTGCTACTGTATGATTATCTATATCATTAATATTATTTATTACTTCTTCTTCAGTACTAACTAATACATAATTATCTTCGTATAGTAAGATATCTTTATTTGTTAGACTCTCATTATTATTTAATACTCTAAAGGCATTTTTATTTAGATTGGAACTACTATCAACGGAATATGATATTTTATTAAAGTTTATTCCATAAGTAGTTGTAAAGTCATCTAGTAAATCAAAGATTACTCCTTTACCACTTTTGCCATATACTGGTACATCATTATATACACTTATATCTAATACATTACTTGTATTATCATTAATCCATTTCTTTTCTAGAATAGAAAAGCTTGAATTATCTTTACTATAATTTAATATAAATATTAATAGACTTACAGCGAATAAGACCGCTACTACGATTAGTACTATTATTTTATTATTTCTCTTCTTCATAGTGTTCTCCTAACTATTAGTCCATGTAATGGCATCTAAACTATGATGTTTATTACCGGTAATTACAGTATCTTTTTCTTCACCTTTCCATTTTAAAAAGAATGAAAAATCATAATATTCTAATTCACTATTTGTATAATTATCTAATGTATTTGATGCTATTTCTTTTGCTTTATCTACTGATGTATCACTTTTTAATGTAATAGTAGTATAAACTATTCTACCTTGAAGTCTTGTTTCTACTTCTTCAGTTAAGTTTGTTTCTTCAACTTCTTTCTTTACTCCATCATATGTTTTTTCACTTATTTTTACTTTATCTATACCATCCAATCTATTACCATATTTATTATGTGATCCTCCTACTAGTAACTCTACAAATATAACTATTATTACTATTAAGAATACTACTGCTAATAACAATATAACCGATAACCCTTTATTTTTTTTAATCCAATCTTTTATCTTATCCATACTCTATCTCCTTCTTATCTAATATAATAATATTATACTATAAAGGTAAATATTTATCAATAGTCTAAGTTTTTATTTTTTATATTTGCTATTTATAAATATTTATAGTATAATGTATATGGAAAGAGAAATTACTCATAATAAAAATGGGTAACACCTAATGCAAAAGGTGTTCTCTCCATATTTTTTGGATATAGAGCACTGCCTTGGTGCTCTATTTTACTTATTTTCTAAGGTTACTACTATATATAAAATATAGTGTAACTAGAGTAATCCAAGCAAATGCTAGGACTAGATCCATCTCAAAACCCCCTTTAACAGAAAACTTTGAAACATAGAATCACCCCTTCCTTAACTTAGTTAAAAAAGGAGAGAACACCACTAGATATTACCGCATAAACATTATATATTAGTTAGATATAATAGTCAATCTTTTTTTGACTATTTTTTTATTTAGTTTATAAAATCTTTATTTATAAGTGGTTATAGGTGTTTTGTATACAATACAAATGTTTTTATTTTTGAGACCTAGACTCAAAAATACCCTGGAAGACTATGAGGCTGAAAGGGAAAAAGAAAAAGATAGTAAATTAAATACTAACTTTACTATCTATATAATCTTCAAGTAATGAAGAAGAAGCAAGTAAGGTATTATTAAATTTCTTTAATTTAGATAAATATTCTTGATACTTAGAATTATTATTTAATTCTTTAGTTTTCTCTTCAATAATATTATCTATTTCCTTATACTTATTATCTTCATGATATTCTAAATATGTAGCTTCTTTTTGAAGTTTTTTTATTTCTTCGATTAAATTTTTAATTTCACTATCTTCTTCAATTATATCTACTATTTGTTTATATTCTTTATATTCATTAGAATTATTTATAGCATTAAATAATTCTTCTATACTACTTTCCACTAACTATTTCCCCTTCCATAGACCATGTTTTTACTTCTGTTATATGTACTTGTTTAATACTTCCTATATTAGAAGGGTCTCCTAGTACATTAACTAATTTCATAGTATCGGTATATCCCATTAGTTTACCACCTTTATCTGAGTATCCTTCAATTAAAACTGGTACTATTTTATCTTTATATTTTTCATTATTCTCTCTAGCATATTTATTTACTACTTTATTTAATCTTTGTAATCTTTCTTCTTTCTCTTCTAGTGGAACATCATCTTTTATTTTAGCAGCAGGTGTTCCTTCTCTTGGTGAATAGATAAAGGTATAGGCTAAATCATATTTTAATTCGTTATATATTTTTAATGTTTCTTCAAAGTCTTCTTCTGTTTCTCCTGGAAAACCTACGATTATATCAGTAGTTATACTTACTTTTTGTATTTTATCTTTTAATTCATGGAATAATTTTTTATATTCTGCTATTGTATATCTACGATTCATTTTCTTTAGGATATTATCTGATCCTGATTGGATTGGTAAATGGATATAAGGCATTATATTTGGGTATTTGGCTATTATATCTATCATATCACTAGAGAAATCCCATGGATGTGATGTTACAAATCTTATTCTATCTATTCCTGTTTTGGCAACATCTTCTAGTAAATTAGCCATAGTATATGATTCTTCTAGGTCTTTACCATAAGCATTAACATTTTGTCCTAGAAGGGTTACTTCTTTATAACCTTTGTTTTTTAATTCTTCTACTTCTTTTAGGATATCTTTAGGTAATCTACTTCTTTGTTTACCTCTGGTATATGGTACTATACAGTATGAGCAGAATTTATCACAACCATACTGAATATTTACCCAAGCTTTTATTTTGGAATCTCTTTTTACTGGTAAGTTTTCTATTATACTTCCTTCTACTGAGTAAACTTCAATATTTTGTTTTCTCTCTTTTGTTATATTTTCTAGTAATATTGGTATATCATATATATTATGTGTTCCTAGTACTATATCTACCCATTTATATTTATCTTTTATCATATTAGATACTGATTCTTCTTGAGGCATACAACCTCCAATTATGGTAATGATATTAGGGTTTGTTTCTTTTAATTTCTTTATCCTGCCTAGTATTCCTACAACTTTATTTTGGGCATTTTCTCTAATTGCACAGGTATTTATTATTATTACATCAGCTTTTTCATAGTTTTCTTCTTTGGTATAGCCTAAGTCTTCCATAATGCCTGATATATTCTCACTATCATGGACATTCATTTGGCATCCATATGTTAAAATGGTATAGGTTTTATTATGACCTATATTGTGAATAGACTCTGGTACTTTATATTTATCATAAGATACTTCTATTTTTTCTTTTGTTCTTATTCTGGCATCTTTTATATTTGGTAACTGCATTTTACTTCCTTCTTTCTAATATTTTTCCTTTACTACTTAAGTAATTATATTGTTCCATAAATGTTATATTATCACTTGCTTTATTATTGGCATATTCACACCAATATTTTATCTCTTTTTCCCAATAATAATATTTTGAATCTAAATCATCAGTACTTCTATTGATATAAAGATCATATAATACATAGACTGCTAATGCATCCATAGCACGACGAGCTGCACTAGATATTTTTACATAGCCATCTATTCCTAAGCCTTGATGTCCTATATTGGTATATGAATACTTACTCTTAGTCATATAATTTTTTAGAAGTAGCTGAAGACCACTACTATTTATATCAAAAGAGCCATGTTCTAAATATTTTTCTATTAATTCAATATTTTCTTCTCTTTGAACACGCCATGGCATTATTAGTCCTAAATGTTCTCTTTTATCAATTAGATGAATTGTACTATTAGCGAAAACATTACATTGTTCTACCATCATATGAGCTATTGGTGCTTCACTATCCACTTCTTTTTGATTATTTATTCTTTCTTTCATATGATGATATGCTCTAACGCGTGGATTATCAATAGCTTGTTTATCAAATATTTTGGATATTAGTATTAAATCGTCATGTAATAATCCAGTACTTGTTATTATTTCTTCAGCACCTTGGTAAGTTAATTTATGTTTATTTTTAATTATACTAGGTATTATTTCTAAGGTATCTAAATCTAATGAATAATCTGGTGTTACTCCTACTTTTATTGTTAGAGCATTGGTATTTTTATTTGGTAATATTGATAATATGTTATCTGATAGATATCTATCAAATATTGGTATACTATTATTAGATAAATAAATAGTATGATTTCTTTTTAAGGCTTCATGCATTGTATTTGATTCATATGGTATAGTAGCGGTTGGATTGGCTAAATGAATGAATAAGGTATATGTACCATTATTATTTCTTTTTATTGACATGGCATCATCTAGACACATATCTCCTTCGTTATCAATAGTAAAGATTTCTTCTTGGGTTAAATCTATCTTTCCGTTTGGTAAATAAACATATTCTTCATATTTTGGTATTATAAATGATACATTATAATCTTTAGCTACTTCTTCTTTAGTTGTATATAATTCATTTTCTATTTTATCAATTAGTTCCCAAACAAAGTTTTTAGGACTTGTTTTTAATATTCTTAAATAATCTTCTTCAGAGTCATTAAATAATTTATTATATAATTTACCTCTTAAAAATACATTTATAACACGATTAAAATATTTTATATTTATTTCGTTATCTTCGTCTATCTTTAGATATTGTTCTATGATATTAGCAAATACTGATGTAATAATACTTTTATTTATTAATAATTCTTTCATATTTAATTCGATATATTTTTCTAGTAATTCGATATCTCTTTTTTCAAAGATAAGAAATAACATAAAATTATATTTATCGCCTTTGGCTCTTTTTTTATTATTGATAACACTTTGATTTTGTAGATTGATTAATTCTGATAAATAATCTTCAATCTGAAGTAGTTTCTCTAAGTCAAAACTTAGTGTTATATTACTTAGAAAGACTTCTATTTTGTTATATACTCTTTCTAAGTCTTTTTTGTTTTTATTTTTTTTAATATAGTTACTTAGAAGACTGTTTAGATCTTCTAGTAATGTTTTATTATTTATGGTAGTGATATTTCTGAAGAGATATAGATAGGAATTTAATATTCCTGATAATACTTCTTCGGGATACATTAGTAATTCGTTATATAATGTATCATAATCACAATCGTTATTTAATATTTCTTTTTTTATCCTACGGGATATATTTTTATTACTACTCATAAAACCCTCCTAGTATTATTATATTAGTTTTTCTTATAATCTGTTAATATACTTAAGAAGGCTTCACTAGGTATTTCTACTTTACCTATGGTTTTCATCTTCTTTTTACCTTCTTTTTGTTTGTCTAGGAGTTTTCTTTTTCTAGTTATATCTCCTCCATAACATTTAGCTAAGACATCTTTACGCATGGCTTTGATATCACTACGAGCTATTACTTTACTACCTATTACAGCTTGAACTGGTACTTCAAACATTTGTCTTGGAATGATATTTTTTAGGTTATCAACCATTCTTCTACCGCGATCATAAGCAAAGTCTTTATGTACTATTAGTGATAAAGCATCTACTACTTCACCATTTAATAGGATATCCATCTTTACTAGATCACTTTCTTTATAGCCTATTACTTCATAATCAAATGAGGCATATCCTTTAGTAGAGGATTTTAATCTGTCAAAGAAATCATATACTATTTCTGATAATGGTAGTTCGTAGTGGATATTTACTCTTGTTGTGTCTAAGTAATCTATACTTTTATAGATACCTCTTTTATCTTGACATAATTCCATTATTGGTCCTATATAATCAGTAGGTACTAAGATATTGGTAAAGATATATGGTTCTTTGATATTTTTTATTTTTACTTTATCAGGCATCATACTAGGATTATCAATAAAGATTGTACTTCCATCTGTTAAGTTTATTTCATAATTTACTGACGGAGTAGTAGCTATTATTTCGATACCAAATTCTCTTTCGATTCTCTCAGAGATTATTTCTAAATGTAATAGTCCTAAGAAGCCCATTCTAAAACCAAAACCTAAAGTACTAGAGGTTTCTGGTTCAAATGTTAATGAGGCGTCATTTAGTTTTAATTTTTCTATAGCTTCTTTTAAAGCTGGATATTTATTTGATTCGATTGGATATATACCGCAGTAGACCATTGGTTTCATTGGTTTATAACCTGGCAAGGCTTTATCAGTAGGATCGTTAGCATCTGTTATGGTGTCTCCGACTGATACGGAAGATAGGCTTTTTATTGATGCGGTAATAAAGCCTACTTCACCTTCTTTTAGTTCTTCTACTTCATGTTCAAAAGGGGTATGATACCCGAGAGATACGACATCATATTCTGCTCCGGTCGTTAGCATTTTTATTTTTGTTTTTTTGGTTATTTTGCCTGAAACTATTCTTACTAATATTACTACTCCTCGATATGAATCGAAATAACTATCAAATATTAAACATTTTAATTTATCATTATATTCTTTAGGAGATGGTATTCTATCTATGATAGCATTAACTAAGTCTGGTATCCCTACTCCTGTTTTAGCGGATACTTTAATTATTTCTTCACTAGTAAAACCAAAGGTATCATATAATTCTTTTTCTACTTTAGGTATATCGGCACTAGGAAGATCTATTTTATTTATTACAGGGATTATTTCTAAATTGTTTTCTAGAGCTAAATAGACATTAGCTAGGGTTTGGGCTTCAATTCCTTGAGTAGCATCTACGACTAGAACTGCCCCTTCACAGGCTGCTAGTGAACGTGATACTTCATAGCTAAAATCGACATGTCCTGGAGTATCTATTAGATTAAGCATATAACCATTATATGATAATCTTACGGCATTTAATTTTATGGTTATGCCTCTTTCTCTTTCGATATCCATATTATCTAGTAATTGTTCTTTCATTTGTCTTTTATCTACTTCACCAGTATATTCTAAAATACGATCTGCTAATGTACTTTTTCCATGATCGATATGTGCTATTATACTAAAATTTCTTATTTTTGATGTATCCATTTTATCACTGCCTTCTTTTCTATTATAGCAAAAATTAGTATAAAATAAAAGAAGAAACTATATATTTCTTCACTTTTTTCTTTATTTCTTCTTAAGCCTTATAGTCTTTTAGATAAGTATTTTAATGTTTATTAATTTTATTAATAATTAATTTACTGTTTTGATAATACCATCATTATTAAAGATAACATTTATAGAGTAACTATTCATATTATTTAATACTCTATCTTTTTCTTTACCTTCTAAAAGAGATGTTTTATAATTATCTTGTTTACATGGTATAAATTTATAAGATAAATTTCCCTTTTTATTTAATGTTACTGATAATATTCCTGTATCTTTAGTTTCTCTATTAAAGATAAAATCTCCTAGATTATAAGCAATTAATTTATTATTATATATTTCCATACCTTGAAGTAAATGAGCATGACTACCTATAATTAGGTCTGCTCCCTCATCTATATATTCTTTACCTGTTACTTTTATTACTTCTTCTAGTTCATGAGAATCTTCTTTACCCCAATGTATTAGTAATACTACATAATCACTTTTTTCTTTTTCTTCTTTGATTGTTTCTTTTAAAAGGGTATTATCATAGCATCTAAAGACGCCAGGACTATCACTGGTAGCACCAGGAGTTATGATGTTTTTTTCCGCTCTTGTTGAAGATATAAATGATATTTTATAGCCACCTACTATATAAGAGAAACTTTTTTTAGCTTCAGAAATATTATGGCCTGCTCCAACAAATGGTATATCATATTCTTTTAGGTATTTTAAGGTATCATTAAAGGCTTCTATTCCATAATCATAGATGTGATTATTAGCAAGACTAACTAAATTTACACCCATTTCTTTATAGATATTTAATCTTTTAGGGTCTGCTCTAAAGGTATAGGTTTTGTTAAGAGGAGTACCTCTAGTACTTATAGTAAATTCATTATTAGCTACCATTATATCTGAACTAGTCATGATATCTACTACTTCTTTAGATAAAATTCCATATACTCCTTCGTTTCTTGAATCATAATATGGCATGATATCAAAATTATCTGCTAGTGATATATCTCCAACAAAACTTAAGGTTATATCACCTTTCTTATCTATTATTTTGGTATTATCTAAATTATTATTTAATAAATCTTTTAATACTTTTAGTGAATTACCTGTTAAATCATGCCACACGTTATAACTATAAGTATTATTTTTATAGCTTGTATTTATATTTTCTAAAGTATTTATTCCATAGTTATTATAAATATAATTTAAAAAGTCATAATCATAATTATTATCATAAGAGATAATATTATTTATTATTTCTTCTTTAGTACTTACACTTTCTTTATTAGGAGTACATCCTACACATAACAATATTATTAATATTACTTCCACTAACTTCTTCATAATTTTAATATATCATAGATGTAATAAAAAGTCTATAATATATTATCATTTAAATTCTTCTATTTTATGAAACATAAAAATCATTTTATCTATTTTCTTATCTGTATGATAATGACCACAATACCATAAATTATAATCTACTGTATTTTCTATCTCATTCAAAAAATATTCTGTCGAATAATCTACTGTTGATTGATCTATACCATCTAAAAGCATTTCTCTTGGTAGATATTTATATGGACAAGTATGTGATAAAATAATATCAATTTTATTATTCATATTATTTAAGACTTCTTTAACTCTACTTTTAGTAGCGGCATTTGGTTGTTCATTTTCATACCAGTTATATCCCATTGCTAATCTAAAATATTTATCAACACTATATGCACCGCCTATTACAAGAACTTTATGATTATTAAAGTTATATACTTCTCCATCTTTTGCAAATAATATATTAGGATAATCTTCTTCATAATATACAATTCCATCATGAAATTTTTTCTTTTTATATGTTTTAATGTTTTCTGGTCTCTCCTCATGATTACCATGAATACAAAGAAAAGTTATTGGATATTGTAATAAACTATTTTTAAGTATATAATCATTTTCATTAACATAATAATTTATTCCAGCATCTCCTAAAACAATTAATGTATCATCTAAAGAAGTTTTATTAACATAACAAAAATTTAGAACTTCTTCAAAATTGGCATGTTTATCACCAGTTATATATATCATACAATCACCATCCTATAAAATTATACCACTTATATTGAAAAATTTAAGTATTATTTAAAAGAAAAAAGAAGAAAAATTATTTTTCCTCTTTTTTAGTTGCAGTTTTTTTAGTAGTTGTAGATTTTGTACTAGTACTCTTTTTAGCAGTAGTTTTAGTTTCTGCTTTTTTAGCAGGTTCTTTCTTTTCTGCTGCTTTAGTAGTAGTTTTCTTTTCTACTGGTTTCTTTTCTTCTTTAGTTTCTGCTTTTACTTCTTTTGGTGTATATTTTTTACCATTTAAAGCATCTTTAGCAATAGCTACTAAATCTGAAAATGCTTTAGGATTATCAATAGCAAGTTCACTTAACATTTTTCTATTAACTGTTACTCCTGCTTTATTTAATCCATCAATGAATCTTGAATAAGAGATTTCGTTTTCTCTACATCCAGCATTGATTCTTGTAATCCATAATTTTCTAAAGTTTCTCTTGTTTTGTTTTCTATCCCTAAAAGCATATACTCCTGAATGCATTACTTGCTCATGAGCAGTCTTATATAATCTATGTTTACTACCAAAATAACCTTTTGCTTGTTTTAATACTTTTTTTCTTCTAGCACGTGCAACAGTGCCACCTTTAACTCTTGTCATATTATCCCTCCTATATTAAATCTTTAATTCTCTTTAAATCTGATTTGTTTAAACTAGTTCCTTGTTTCTTACTAGATGCTCTAGCAGCACTATTCTTACCAGTATTATGTAAAACACCTTGTCTTGATTTACTAATTGATCCACTTTGTCTTACATTTAAAACTTTCTTTAATCCTTTATGTGTTTTCATTTTATTTTTCTTAAGTTTTGTCATAATATCCTCCTTCTATTTCTTAGGTGTAAGTTGCATAAACATTGTTCTACCTTCAATTCTAGGTTTTAGTTCTATTTCTGCAACATCACTTACTTCATTATAAAATCTATCTAATACTTCTTTTGCAAGTTCTGGATGGGCAATTTGTCTTCCTTTGAACCTAATGCTTGCTTTTACTTTGTTACCTTTTTCAAATGCTTTTTTTGCATTATTTACTCTAGTATTGAAATCATGAATATCAATATTTACTGATAATCTGAATTCTTTTGTTTCTACCATTGCTTCTCTTTGTTTCTTTTGTGCTTCTTTGGTTTTCTTTTTCTTTTCATACTTGAATTTGTTATAGTCCATTATTTTACATACTGGCATATTACCACTATCACTCATAAGTACTAAATCAAATCCAGCATATCCTGCTAGAGTAAGAGCATCTTGTTTACTCTTTACACCAAGTTGTTCTCCGTTTGGTCCAATTACCATCATTTCCTTACATCTAATTTGTTCATTGATAGGATTATCCTTTAAAGTAGCTATAGCTAACACCTCCAAAAAAATGAATACTAAAGAAGTATCCATTTATCCATTAAAAAGACTAATTATATATTGTATTATAAAGTATGCAGCCTTTTACCTATTACTATGTGTAATCAGGTGAGATAAATATAATCTTCTTTCCGTTTCGTTATTAATTATATTACATAATATTATGAAAGTCAACTAAAAAGTACTGGTTTTTCTTATAAAAAGTACTTTTTTTGGATATTTTGTTGTAAAAATACCATTATTATGTTATTATAAAGGCAATTTAAGGAGGTTAATTATGGGTAAAAATGCTAAATTAAATAGAGAGTTAGCGAAATTAGGTATGGCTTTATCAAGAGAGGATCTTTACTATTATATCTGCTACAAGGTAGAAAAATATTTAACTTATAAGAAGACTTGTAGAATTGCTAATGAAATAGTATTGAGTAATGGATTTAAATGTATGACTAGTTTTGATGATAGAGAGATGGATGCAAATTATAATAAACTTTTAGCTATGGCAAAAATCAAAAATTTTACTTTTGATATTAAAGATGAAGATATTATTGTTAATATTAATGAGGTTAATGAGTGCCTTAGAAATCTTTGCTATATTAATATGGAATGGGTGGAAGAACATGATTTTGCTTTTGATGAATTAGATATTGATGCTGAAACTAAGGAATTATCTATTTATAGATTCTTTAATAATATTATGGAAAATTTAACTGAAGATGATATTCTTAATGCACAAATTAATTTAGAAAGTAAAAAAAGAAAGAAATAATAAGTTTAGAGATGTTTAGCTCTAAACTTTTTTCTAATGACCTTAGGCATTAGAAAACCCTGGAGTGACTACAGGCACGAAGGGCATAAAAAAAGAAGATTACTTTTCTTCTTTAATATAGTTAGGATCAATATTTTCTTCTATTTCTTTTTCTGTTTCTTCAGTTACTTCTTCTGGTATATCATCCCATGGTTCTTCATCTTCTTCAATAGCTATTTTTACTTTAGTATCTCCGACTATTTCTATACCTAGTTCTTTTTCTATATCAATATTTATACTACTTCCATCTTCTTTAGCAGATATACAACTAGGTCCTTTTAAACATCTTACTATTATATCTTTCTTTGATGTATCAGTAGTTTCTTTTTGGGAGACTGTTACTAATTCTTTATATGGTATATTCTTTGTTATTACTGATGTCTTAGTATTGTTATCATATGAATACCATAAGTTTACATCATATGAACCATTTATGACTATTTTACCTGCCTCATCACTACCTGAAAATTTATGATTGATTACCCAACAACCTAAAACAGTATCGACTGGAGAATCTGTATTTACTTTATAAGTATTTTTATAATACTTCTTTCCTTTACCTACTACTGCTTTAGTTACAATTTCTTTATATGCTGACAAAAGATATCACCCCTCACCATAATTTATGTTAGAGATAAGAAAAAAGTACCATTTTTTGATACTTTATTTTGGTTACTACATATTAAATAAATCACTATGACTTCCTGTAGTAAAAAGTACTAATACTAATTTTCCATCTTGAACGATGTATACTAACAACCAATCAGGACTTATATGACACTCATAGCAATCTTTAAATATGTTATTATTTATTAATTTATGATTTCTATATTTTGTCTCTAATTCTTCTCCGTTTGCAATTTTATTTAAGACTTCTAAAAATTTTTCTTTGTTTTTTCCTTGCTTGATTACTTTTTTATATTCTTTTTTAAAACGGCTAGTGTATTGGACATGATATTTTGTATTTTTTAAATCAAACACTACGATTCTAAATCCTTTAACATTTCATACATATTTGTATAGCTTTTAGCTTTTGTTTTGCCGTTTAATATATTTTTCCCTTCTTGTAATGCTTCAAGTAATTCTCTATTTGGTTTTGGATTAACAACTTCAAATGGAACGCCATCTTTATTTATTAATTGCTTTATAGCCATATTAACATAAGTGCTCATATTTAGGCCTAGTTTTTTTAATATGCTACTGGCAACTTCTTTATCATGACTATCAATTTGAACACTAATTGCAGTTGTTAAACTTTCCATAATTACACCTCTTTTCTATATAGATATTAACACTTTTTGTGTTTTTTGTCAACATTTTTTATATTTATTATATTATTCTTTATATATTATTTATATATTATATGTATTTATTATATTATTATTACTATGTTTATATTATTTTAATAAATCGTCATTTTTTATGATAAAGATATTTTTATCTTTATAGAAGGCAAAGAAGACATCTTCGATATTTATATCTTTTTTATCTAGAAAATTATAGACCCATTTTTTATCTTTCTTTAGGTGTTTTAGGGTATCTTCTTGGATATCACCATCTAGTATTATTGGAAGTGGTAATGGTGAAGTTTCTTTTTTATAAGGAAATACGGATAATGTACCGCTGCTTTCTAGGATGGCATATTCTACTTCTTCTATACTACGATAGCCTTTATCTCTTAATTGTACTAATAAGTCATCTAAGTTATATCTTTGTCTTAGCATTTCGTTATAGTTTATTTTTCCATTCTTTATAATAAGAGAGGGATTACCATCTAGGAAGATTCTAAATTTTGGTTTTTTTAGACTTATATAAGCTAATATACACTGCATTAATACTAATATTACTATTGGTATTAAGGAATATAAAATACTTGCTTTATAGTTTTCAATACTTATTACTGTTAGTTCTGCGATAAGTAATGATACTATTAAATCTGTTATACTTAGTTGTCCTACTTCTCTTTTACCCATTATACGATATATTACAAATATAAATAGATAGAAGAATATTGTTCTTAGTACTACTATTGTCATAATTATCACCATTATAATTATGTACTAATGTATATTTTTTTATACAATTTCATAATATTTAGTGGTGATATTTATGATTATGAATTATTTAAAAAGTTTATTATGGTGTTTTGGTATATTAATTATTAGTTCTATTATTATTACTATTTTTAATTATTTTAATGTTATTAATGGGATTGTTCTTAAGATTATATTTTTAATTATTCCTATTATTAGTATATTTATTGGTAGTTATAGACTTGGTAAGTTATCTAATGAGAAGGGTTATATTGAAGGTATTAAGTATGGACTTATATGGGTTATTTTATTTGCTGTTATTTGTTTGATATGTAAGGTATTTGATTGGACTTCGATTATTTATTATTTTATTTTGTTATTTATTTCTATACTTGGTAGTATTCTTGGTATTAATAAGAAAAAGAAATAATCTCTATACTAGAAGGTATAGGGATTACGATATAAATTACTTACTATGATATCTATTATAAATATACTTATTATTATATAAGTATATTTATAATACTTTTTATTATAATATTTATCTATTAATGGTAATAATAAATAGTTTAGTATTAGAGAACCTACTGCAAAGGTAAGGACACTTCTTAGACATACTAGGCCATTTATATTTAGAAATAGTCCTGTATAGTCCCATAATCTTTGATTAAAGATATTTACACTTATATAACCTACTATATATTCTAATAATCCTGTTATTATTACACTTAATATGAATAATAAAATGGGATTCTTTTTTAATGGTTTTAACATACTTAGAAATACTGCTCCTACTCCATAGATGGGAAGCCATGGTCCATATAATATTCCCCAATTATTTAATACTCCTAATGTTATATAATAAAATATTACTTCATATATGTATCCTGTTAAGGCTCCTAGTATAAATATTACAAAGTAATATAATAATTTATCTAATAATGTTTTCTTTTTATTCTTTTTCTTACTCATTTTACTACCTACCTACTATTTAAGTATAGCATAGTTTTAATATTATTACTAGTATTTTATTTAGTTGTTCTTATAGCCTATAGTCTATAAGAACTGCATCAATATGCTATATTATATTTGGTGTGTAGACTTTCTAACTATTAGTTTATTTAGTACTATTAATACGATTTTGTTAACGTCAACAAAATCGTGTATTTAAACTTGTATTAATTTGTTCTTTTGATATTATATGTTCTACTATTTTGGTGTAAGCACCAAAATAGTGTAAAGTCTTGGTTTTACTAGCTTCGTGCGATTTTGCCCGCGCCAACAAAATCGTGTATTTTAATTGTTTGAAACTGCCTTTTATACATACCTTAATGTGTATTCATTTTACCATATTACCATGTTCTTTTATTATTGTATGTTCTGCTATTTTGGTGCTTACACCAAAATAGCGTGAAGTCTTTATTTTACTGGTCTCATGTGATTTTGCCCACATCAACAAAATCGTGTATTTTTAAAATATTTACTCCGTCATTTTAGTGTGTAGATTAAGAAGTCACTTCCCTGTTTTTTATAGATATAACCACACTCTTTCCTACTTCTAAATCTACAAATTAAGTATAATATAAATATATTATGAAGTCAATATTATTTTAATACTTTTGTTTGTTTTTGTATGCTTATATATTATATTTACACTTTATGTATATAATTTGTTATAGTGCGTACATATGTATATTAAAAAATAGACTATTTAGTCTATTCTGTTAGTAGCTTGGATAATGGTACTATGGTGTAGCCTTTACTATTTATATATTTTATTATTATGTCTATGTTTGAAGTATCTTCGAGTAATATTATACTGCCTCCGGTTAGATTATTTTTTATATTGTTATAGCCTCCGATTATTGAAGGTATTACTACGAGCATATTGTTATTGTTACATATGCTTAGATAAGTACTATTCTTTTCTTTTAGAAGGCAATATTTAGATTTATTGTTACTTAGTTTGTTTATTATTATATTATCATTATCTAAGATTTCTTTAGTATATACTCCATTATTGCCATAAGTATATAGTTCTTGTTTTTTTAATTTTTTTATATTAGTATTAGTTATATCTTTATGATTTAGATAGATTGTTATGTTACTGATATTTGTTATATTTTGTTTTGTCAGGGGATTATATATGACTATTAATGATACTTCATTATTACTATTTCCTTTAACTATGTATTTATCTTTGTTATTTGAAATACTACTACTAGGGAGGATATCTTTATAGATAAGAGATTCTTCTCTAAATATTCCTCCTAGTTTCATTTCTTCATAGCTTTTATCTATATCTACTTCTAGGCCTTTTTTACCAGGTACTATAGTATCATTATCGATAATAGCATTTACTGGAAGTACTTCATAATCTTTTTTTATATTGTTTAATTTTACCATTAAGGGATCTTTACTATTTAATAAATTCATTACTTTATCTGTATAAAAAAAACTAAAACATACTAATGATATTATGAAGAATATTCTTATTATTTTTTTCAAGATTACCACCTAATAAAATATATGTTTTTGTTTTTAAAAATTAACTAATATAAAATAAAACTTAGGAAGTTTTCCTAAGTTATTTTTTGGCTTGATTTAAAGCATTTTCTAATGCTTCATACAAAGCGTCTATTTTAATAGTACAACCACTTACTGTGTCAGTATAACCATCATCAGTTAGTTTTACTTTATCTAATCCTTGATTGTCTACGACATTCTTTTCTAGGGCTTCTACTTGAGTATACCATTCTCCTACTTTAGAACCATACTCATTACCATACATTCCATAAGCGTCTCCTAGTGCTTTTTTTGTTGTTTCTACGCCATCTTTTGTATAAGTAGTATCTAGATTAACATCTGTTATTTTGCCATTTTTATCTACTGTTACAATAGCGGTAGCAGTATTATTTTGTCCTCCATAACTATCGATTGCAGTTCCTGTATAAACTCCTTCTTTATATCCTTTTGAACAGCCTGATAATAATGCTAAACCTATTATACTTATTAAACATATTTTCTTTTTCATATTGCTTATCCTCCTACTTATACATTATAAAATATTTTTTTATTTTTTTCTAGTCCTAAATTATGTTTTTATCTAGTTTTTCTATTGTTTTTGTCCATAGCATATTCTTTTAGTTTCTTTATAGTCGTTAAACTAGGATGATTATATTCTTCGTTTGTTATACCATAAGGAGCTAGTTCATATAATTCAGGAAATCCTAAATCACCAAGTAACTCTGTAAAATCTTGATGTATTTTATCTACTTTAGCTTCTCTTTTGGCTCTCTCTGCTGCATCAAGTGATGAGGTTATATCATAATCCTTTTCTTCTGGATTTGTAAATTCTTTAAATTCCACATTATCATTCCTTTCTTATATGTATATTATACAATATTTTAGATGTATTTACTAGCACTATCTAACATTTTTTTTGATATTATACCTATTACTATACCTGTAGGTATTGAGAATATTAAAAGATATGGTAAATAATACATTACATTATAATTATTTAGAAATAATACTCCTACTAGGACTTGACCTATACTATGAAATAAACTTCCTATTATGGATATTCCTATTACTGATAGTTTTGTTTTTTTAAATAGATACATAGTTATTATACTAAATATAGCTCCAGATAATGAGAAGAAGAAATTAATACCAAAGCCTGTTCTTAGTAAGGCTACGATTAAGACTCTAACTAATGATACTGTAATAGCGGTCTTAAAATTATATTCATATAAGGTAAATATTATTACTATATTAGCTAGACCTAATTTTAATCCTGGTATTATATCTCCTATAAAGGTGAAATAACTTTCTATTATTGATATTACTACACATATTGAGGTTAATATGGCTATCTTTGTTATATCTTTTGTTTTCATTAATATACCACTCCATCTAAGTCATTATCTTCACTTATTATCTTTACTATTATTTTATTTGGCATACATACTAAGGATTTATTATTAGTATATATATATCCTTCTTTAGAACAGATATGTTTATCTGATGTTTCTTCTTTTACTCTTATTTTTTTATTTTTTACTTCTAATACGACATCTCCTAGATATCCTTTTACTGTGTATTCTTTATTGGTATTTAGATCTATTTTTAATATTTCTTTATCTTCATAATATACAACAGCAGTATTTCCTTCTTTTTTAGTAATATTAATTATTATAAAGAAGATACTTATAATTATTAATAATACTCCTACTAACTTTAGATCATTCTTATTCATAATTAAAATTATCACTTCTTACTATATTATCTTTATCTATATACCATATTGCTTCGATATCACTATTGTTATTTACTACTTCTAGTCCTTTATCTACTGGTAATAGATATAAGTATGTACTATAAATATCTGCTAGTAGAGAGGATTTTGTTATTACGGTTACTGATTTCATATAGTTACTTGGGTTTTTAGTAATAGGGTTTATGATATGACTATATCTTATATTATCTATATCACAATATCTTTGATAATTACCTGATGTAACTACTGATAAGTTATTTATGTTTACTTTAGTAAAGATATTGCTTGTATTATCTGGATTGGTTATTCCTACAATATAGTATTCTTTATTATATGCTTTACCTACTTTGACATTACCACCAGCATTTATAATATAATTATTTATATTATTATCTTCTAAATAGTTGCCTACTAGTTCGGTTACATAGCCTTTAGCTATACCACCTAAATCTAGTTTGATATCATTATACTTAGTATATTTATTATTATCTAGTTTGATATCATCTATATTTATATTTACGTCTAATTCTTTATTATTTGGTAAGCTATTACATTTATTTATGTATTCTTTCCAGATACCTGTTAGATTACCTGCTGCTATATTAAATAAGCCATCTGTCTTATTATAATATTCTATACCTATATTTATGATATCACTAAGTTTTTTATCTATTTCTATTTCTTCATTATTACTTAGTATTTCATTTAAATAATATATATTTACTATACCATCATATTTTTCATATCTATTAGTTAATTTATTATAACTACTATAAAGATAATCGATATCATTAAAGATATTATCTATTTCTTGTTTATTCTTAGTACTATTTATTTTTATATTTATATATGTATCCATATAGAAATAGTTTTTACTATATTCTTTATATGTTATTTTATCTATATATAAGAGTACTAAACTAAGTAATATTAATACTAATATTATTATATATATATATTTCTTTTTCATTTCATTACCTCTATATATATAATACTATAAAATAGATAAAAAAACTAGTACTAAATCCATTTAGTACTAGTTATATTTAATAATTCACTCTCTTCATATTCTTCAGTATAATTTAATATTTTATTTACTACTTCTTTATAATTATCATTTAGATTGATATCATTATTTATTATTCTTTTTTTTAATCCTTTTTTATATTTATTATCATTTATATAGATATACATACATCTATCTATATTTCTTATTACTTTTATATCTTCTTCATTATCTCCATTACATGAGAAAATTATATCTTTATACCATTCTATTAGATCAATAGATAGATCATCATTATACATGATATCACTATTAATTATATCATCATAGTATGGACAACACTTTAATATTTTTTTTACATTAGTTACATCAATAGTAAGTGTTTCAAACATAATATCCTCCATATACTTTATTTTCACCATAAGTATATCAATAAAATATTATTTTGTAAAGTAATTCGACATATTTAGATTATTTTATTGTTATAAATAGTAATATTAACCACTGACATAGCCAGTTGTTCCAACAATCCATGCACTATTACCATCATCAGAGTAAGGTGTTAACAATCAATTTGATGTCATTATGGACTTCATCCAATTGTTTGTTGTACAAATTTCATCATCATAAGAATCCAATTTTTTTACATTTGCTTAAATCAACACCCTAGTTTGACAGTTCAAGTAATAGATTGGATATTATCAAATAATGTTCCACTTACTCTTTCCTTATCATACATCGTCTCTACATATACCATTTCTCAATCATGCCCTCTCATATAATATGTTGTTTCTGATATCATATTTTTTGTTGTGACATTTTTTTATTATTAAATTTTTAAATTACCACTTATTATTTCTTTTAGGTTTCTTAGATATATTGTTAAGATATTTGCTTTTGATATATCTTCTTTTACGGTAGCATCTATTGTTGATATTATATTATTATCTTCAATTATATCTATAGTTCCCACTTTATCTCCTTTCTTTACTGGAGCTATTATTTTATTTATATTGGTTTTGTATGTGATGTTTTTTTGCTCTTCACTCTTTTTATTTAATATGGTAATGTTTTCTTTTGGTACTATTTCTGTAGTTAGAGTTTTTCCTAATTCTACCTTCTTTTTCTCAATAGTTGTTTTTTCATCTAATATGGTTTGAACCATATAGATATTAAATCCATAATCTAACATTTTAGTGGTATCTGCACTTCTTTTACTAGTGTTTTCTTCTTTCATTACTACGGTTATTAAACGCATGTTATCTTTTTTCATTGTAGCGGTTAAGCAGTAACCTGCTTCATCGGTAAATCCTGTTTTTAGGCCATCTACTCCTTCTTTGAATCTTACTAAGCGATTAGTATTTACTAACCAGAATGGGCTTTTGGTATCTTTTCTTAAATAGTCTTCGTATGTTGAAGTGAATTCTAGTATTTTTTCATGTTTTACTAATTCTTTGGCTATTAGACTCATATCGTATGCTGTTGAATAATGATTGTCAGCAGTTAATCCTGTTGCGTTTATGAAGTTAGTATTTTTTAATCCTAAATCTTTGGCTCTAATGTTCATTCTTTTTACGAATTGTTCTTCACTACCAGATACGCGTTCTGCTAAGGCTACTACGGCATCATTTCCTGATGCTATTGCTACTCCTTTTAATAAATCTTCTACTGTCATTTTTTCGCCAACCTTTAGAAAGATTTGACTTCCTCCCATACTTGATGCTTTCTCTGATGTTGTTATCATTTCATTCCATTTTAAATTACCATTTTCTATTTCTTCCATAATAAGAAGCATACTCATCATTTTAGTCATTGATGCTGGAGCTAATTTTTCATCTTTATTTTTTTGAAATAGTATTTCTCCAGTTGATGCTTCAATCATAATAGCACTCTTTGCATTAGGAGCTAAATCTTCTGTTTCTTCAGCTTTTACTAAAGGAATAGATATAAACAAAAGTAAAAGTATTAATATTTTTTTCATTTAAATCACCTAGTAAAAACTATGCTTTTATATTATAAAATATTAATACTTATCTTTTATTTATTCTTACAAATGTCTTCTTGTGTTTGTTCCATTCCTAATTTATCTGTTTCTTTTACTTCTAGTAATACTTTTAGTCTATTATCACTTCTAATAGCATTATTAAAACTAAAATAACTTAATACATCATCTATATTATTTATTTTATTGTTAGTAGTTCCTTTTAATGTATAAGTAAATTCATAATATTTATTTACTTCTAATTTTTTCTTTAATTCACTAGTTATTATATGAGAATAGGCACTATGTATTAAATATTGATCTACTACTACATAAGACATTTCTGGTACTTCTGCTATATAGCCATCTAATAGCTCTACTACTCTATATGTCTTTGTAAATGAGCAATCATAATATACTTCTTTAGTATTTGTGGTGTTATCTGTTACTTCTTCTTTTACATTATCTTTTTCTTTAGTTAATTTGTCATTTTCATATTGTAAATATATATTGCAGCCCATTAGTCCTAATATGACTACTATACATATTAATAATAATCTTTTATCTTTATTCATATAGCCTCCTATTTCTACTTATAATATAGCATATTAGATAATATTATGCAATATAATTTAAAAAATTAGGTGTATGTTATAACAAAAAATGAATACTTGAGTAAAATATATTAGATATCGAAAAGGAGGTATTTTTATGTATTATTATGGTGGATATTCTGGAGGATATAATACTGGTAGTTCTTGTGGATGTTCTAATGCTATGAATTATTCTTATCCTAGTTATGGCTATGGTTATGGTAACTATGGTTATGGTAGTAATGCCGCTATTGTACTAGTATTATTTATCTTACTTGTTATTATAATTGGTACTAGATTAGCAGCTTAATATAAGGGATTATTTCCCTTTTTTTCTTTAACACTTTCATTTTTTATAATTTTATGATAAAATATTAGAAGTTAAAGAAAGGGATGAAGTATATGCTTAGAACTAAAGATATTTTAGATGAAAAAGATCCTAGAGTTAGGGCTAAAAATACTGATGTTGATTTTCCATTAAATGATGAATATAAAGATATCATACCAGAAATGTTAAAACATTTAAGATATTCACAAATTGAAAAATTATCTAAAAAATATGATTTAAGGCCTGGTATGGGACTTGCTGCTCCACAACTTGGTATTAATAAGAATTTCTTTGTTGTATGTTATGAAGTTAAGGATGGGGTATTTGATGATTATGTTTTAATTAATCCAAAAGTTATTTCTTATTCAGAAGAAATGATTTATGCTGGTGAAGGTGAAGGATGTCTTAGTGTTAATAGAGAAGTTGAAGGTATTGTTCCAAGACATGCAAGAATTACAGTTGAAGCTTATGATTTGGATGGTAATAAACATAAATATCGTGTTAGAGAGGATTTAGCTATTGCTTTTCAGCATGAACTTGATCATTTAAATGGTATTTTATTTGTTGATTATATTGATCCTAAGGATCCTTATAAGAATGCTGATTTATATAGAGAAATATAAAAAATATGTCTAATAATGACATATTTTTTTTATTTTCTTTTTACTAATTAAATATTCTTTATCTTCTTCATTTATATCTAAATTATTAAATAATACATAGTTATATACTTCTTTGGTTACTACTCCTAATAAATCTTTTCTATTTCCATAATAGATAATGTTATTTAAACTGGTAGGTACTTCTAATCTCTTGTTATTTTCAAACTCTATACCAAATGGATAATAAAAGTTATTTCCTATAACAAATGATTTGTTTTCTTGATACAACTGCTGTAACATTTTTCTTATGTTTCCTATTTCTACTATAATATTATTTGGTATTGATAAGATATCCTCTTCTTTACCTAGTATTAATACTTCACCATTATCAGAAGTCCACTCTCTATTTGAAGATATTATTTCAGCAGAGCCATAATCTTTTACATAGATTTTTTTTATGATATATGGTGTTCCTGCTAGTAAAGAGATTAAAGTAATTGTATTTTCCCAAAGTTCTTTTTTCATAATTATTTTACTAATAAATATATAATTACTGCTATTACAATTAAGACTATAGAAGATAAGATTATTAAAGCTCTTTTACTTATATTTAAGAAACCATTTTTATTCATACTATTAAGTAAGTTTATCTTAAACATATCTCTTTCGGCATGAGACTTAGATACCATAACGCCTTTATAGGTAGTAAGTTCTTTTTGATGGCCTTCAGATAATATTTCTTCAGGAGTTATAGTATCTAACATTATTAATTTTTGATTTTCATATAAAGTATAATGTAAAACTATATCTCCATGTACTTTAGAAAACATTCTATCAGTAGGAAGCTTTAATTCATATTTTACTATACCTTCTTTACTATTTTTTGATACTACTACTCCTTGAAAGTTACCATCACGAAGTGAAGGTACATAATCAAATATTAACTTTTTATAGGCTAACATATTATATTTTTTTAATGATCTTTCTATTTTTTTAAATTCGTTTTCATTTAAATATTCAACAACATATGAATGCATTTTCTATCACCTATATTCATTTTACTACATTTTTGTTTTTTTTTAAATATACTTTACAAAAAAAAATGAACTATTTGTCATTTTTCTTGATTTTGTTTTTTATTCTTGTTATTTTTTTATCACAATTATCTCTATTAGTGTCATAATCAAAGAATTCTAATGTTTTATTAAAGTCTTTGATTGGTAACATTGCTACTGGATGGAATATAAAACTTTCTTTTATTGATTGGTAGTAGAGACTTACTGGTTTTTGATTTTTATTTATTTCGATATAAGATTTTATTTTTTCTAACTTTTCTTTGAGTTGCTTTAACTGAATTAATCCTTTTTCTAAATTTATTTCTCCAGTAGAAATTTGTTTACTTATTAATACTATTTCTTCTTTGGTTTCAGCAAGGATATCGGTATATTCTTCTTTTATTGTTGGCCTTTTTTTAGGATTATATAATATATCTAATAGTTCTTCTAATGCTTCATTATCGTCATCTAATATTCTTTCGATTAATATGGCTTCAATTGGATATACTAATTCATCATATTCTACTAAATATTCTTCTAAATCTGGTTCATAACCGCGGCCTTCTTTTATACCTATTTTTTTACTAGTATAATTTATTGTTCTTTCATCATAACACTTTCTATATATAGTTGTAGTTTTATATTTATAATGTTTTTTCTCACTACAATTTAGTATTATTTCTCTTTTTAATTCTTCTAATCTTTCTTTTTTTAATTCTACTTTATTTTTTTCTATATAAGGATCTCTTACTGCTCCTATTAATTGATAATGTATCATATTACTCCTCCTATTTGATTGTTAGTTAGTTATAACTTAATTATTAGTTAAATAATATTATATCATAAATTATAATAATAGCAATAATATTCTTGCAATTATGGTTTTTATGCTATATAATAAAGATACTTAAGGAGGTTTTTATATATGAAAAACATTTTATATGATGGTAATTTGGAGGATGATATTTATTATTTAGATAATAAATTTAGTTTTAAGAAAGAATTTGTTTTTTTTACATTAATTTATATCTTAGTAGCAGGAGTTCTTGATGTTGTTTGTATTAAATTAGGAATTATTCCTTTTAATTTAGAAAGTATTCTTATTAGTTCTGGTATAGAATTATTTTGTGGGACTATAATTAACTTAACAACTACTTTAAAAAGATTAAATACTTATAAAAAGAATGCTAACAATGCCAAGAGAAATGTATCTAATCTAATTAATGAGCTTGAAAATAATAATATATCTGTTACTAAAGAAAGAATTGTTGATAGTGAAATGACTGAAGAGGTTACTAAGAGTGTTACTTCTGGTGATAAAGGTGAAGTTTTATCAAAGAAGGAAATTATTACTAAATACTTTTATTTATTAGATAAGGATGATAAAATTAAAGTACTTAAACAAATAGAAGAATATATTAAAAGTAATAAGAAAAAAACTTCAAGTATTTCTTTAGATTTACTTGAAGATGATGATTTAAAAAAGCATGAATTACCGGTATATAAAACTTTAATAAAGAAAAAGCAAGACTGATCTTGCTTTTTTTATAAATGATTTTCAAATAAAGGAAGTATTTTCTTTAATGATGATGTTCCTGTTACTTCACTTATTACTTTATTACCTGATGATTCTATAATGGTAACTAATTTATAATTATTTTCAATATCTGTTCTTGATTCATTTAATTTTGCTATATAATAATATTCAATATTTTCATAATTTACTTTATCTAATACTAAATATTCTTCTTCATTTTCTAGTATAATTACTTTATCTATATCTATCATAATTCACCTCTTTTTATTCTAAATCGGGAAAGCCAAAATTGTCTTTTGTGTTAGAAAAGTTTTTATTATTAATTGGAATATTTATGTTAGGAAAGTCTTTTGTTTCTAATTTTGAATCAGATACTGGTATCCAAAACATATTATTTGTATTTTCTAAATTAATTTTGTTGATTTCTTCATCTTTTATTGGCTCCTCTTCAGCCTGTTCTACTACAGGAATAGTCCATACTGGGTTTTCTTCTTTTGGCTCTTTTACTGGTTCTATCTCTTCAGTAGGCATAGTCCATATTGGCTCTGGTGTTATATTATTTGTTTCCGGTACTATATCTTCTTTAACTGGCTGTTTTGGTTCTTCCTTGACGCTCTCATTAGTAGAAGGAGTTTCCTCTACTTTTTCTTCTGGCTTCATATCTTTAGTTAATTCATCAAAGAGATTAATTTTAGGTTTGGGATTTAATTTTCTATTAACTGTTTCTCTGACACTTTCACCTTTTAATTTTGCAAGGCCAATATTTAATGTTTTTGGATAATCTATTACTTCTTTAATGCGATATGGATCTATGGTATCATTTACTATGTCTTCAAGTACTTCTTCTTTTGGGGCATCTTCTTCAGGTATTTCTTCTGAAACTTCTTCTGGTATTTCTTCAGCTTCTTCCTCTGTATCATAAGTATCAATTATTCCATATTCTCTTAGAATAGTTAATATTTCATAAGAATTATTTATTTCTTCTAATTCTTCTAATCGTTCTTCTTTAAATTTTATTCTACTTGTATAGTTAACTATATTTTCTAATACTTCTTTTTCACTATTTAAAGTATCTTTTTGTTCTAATAATAGATTTTCAAAATCTAATAATTCATTATTATCTTCTATATGTAATTTATTTTTTAAGTGATTGTTTTCTTCAATTAAATCTTCTAATTTATTTCTTTTGGCCATGATTCTATCAAAGTCTTCTTCATAAGCTATTACTAGTTCATATATTTTTAGAATTATTTCTCTATTTTTCCAAATATAATAGTTCTTTTCGGCATCTTCTATATATGATGTATAATCATCATCAGTACCACTATTCATTAGGCTTTTTACACTATCTAGAGTTACTTCTAATGTTTCTTCATTTTCTCTTACTTTATCTTCAACTGTAGATAATTCTATATTATAATTATCTTCATTTATTTTAGTAAAATATTCATCATTTTTTATTGAGGTCATTAATGAAGAATATATGTTATCTTCCATGACTTTATTTTTTTCTGTGTATTCTTCTTTTTCTTTTTCTAATTCTATTAAGGAATTTTTTAGTTTAGATATACTAGTAGTTAATTCATCTATTTCTGACTTTGTAGTTAGATATTTGGTTATTGTATCTAATCTTGTTTTCTTTTCTTCTAATTCGTCTTCTGATACTACTAATTGAAAGCCATCTATATACTTACCAGTAGAGTTATAGAAGTGTTCTTCTAGTTCTCTTCTTTTATCTAAACGTTCTTCTAGTAATTTTATTAATCTTTTTAATCTTGTTTCTTCTTTTTCTAATGTAACCTCAGGTGATATTAAATTTCTAATTTCTTTTTCAAATTCTTTATTATAGATGGAATCTATTTTTTTGGCATATTTTTCATAATTATCAATTACATCACTTGGAGTCTTAATATTTCTTTCTTTATCTAGTTTAATTCTCATTTCAAATATTTTACATAGATTTTCAAAAGATTTTATAGAGTTTCCTTCCATAATACTTCACCCTCTTTCTTTTTTAAATCTGGAAATGATATGTTATCATTATTATTAATTATTTCTGGTTTTAATTTATTATTACCTATTACTGGTATTTTATTATTATTTTTAGATGTATCAGTAGTCTTCCATATTATATTACTATTATTTTCTAAGATGTCATATATACTTGAGGCTTTTTTAGATACTTCTTTTGTTTCTTTTGGAATTGGTTCGGGTACTTCTATTTTTTTAGGTACTTCTTCTTCTTTAAATAAATCTATAGTTTCTTCTTTAGGAGGTTCTTCTTTTACTTCCTCTTTAGGTTTTGATATTTCTTTATTTTCTGAAACGTCCATATTCCAAAGTGGTAATTCTTCTTTAACTGAATTTTTTATTTCTTCTTTAACTGTTTTATTAGGAGTTATCTTTGTATTTTCAAATAATTCGTCAGTATCAAAATCATTAGTCATAATGTCTTCTAATGTTTTATTTTTAAGTGGATTTTTTATTTCTTCTTTTTCTTTGGTTTCTTCTATTTTAGGTAATATTTTTTCATATTCTTTACTAATATTTTTTTCTGTTTCATTAGTTTCTTTTTTGATAACGGTTTCATCTTGAAGTTTTTTCATTTTTTCTGCTACGGCTAATTGTTCTTTAAGTCTTGCTTCTTCAATTAGTTTTTGTCTTCTTACTCTGGCAGCCTCTATTTTTTGTTCTTCAGCTATCTTTTTTTGTCTTTCTACTTGTTCTTCTTGTCTAGCTTTCTTTACTTGTTCTTCACGATATCTATTTTCGTTTTTAACTAATTCTTCTAAAACGTCTTTGAATTCTTTTGAATTATTTTCTTCATCTATATCATATAGTTTTTTATTTCTCTTATTTCTTTCTTCTTTTAGGAATTCATAATTTTTTATATCATTACCCTCTAATTTTATTGTATTATATTGTTTAGAAAGTTCACTATTTATTTCTTTATATAATTCAGTAGAAGTTATATTTTTTAATATGGTATCGATGTTTTCTCTCTTATCTAATAACTCATCGTAATTAGAAGTCTTTTGATCAAATATATTGATTAAATTAATGATATTTATGTCTTCATTATATTTTAAATATGATGTATTAACTTCATTATACATATTATTACATTCTAAAATATATTCTGGTTCTCCTAATTCATTAGCACTCTTTAAATTATCTTTAGCAAGAGCTAGTGCATACTTAAATTCTGAATGTTTTTTAGATATTTCTTCACGATGTTCTACTAATTTATATAGTCCTAATTTATCTAGAGATTTATCTAATAAATTTATCATTTTCTTTTCTAGGCTTTCATTTAATCTTGTATTTGCTTTTACATTTCTAGATGCTTCACTAATCTTTATATCTAGTACTTTCATTTCTTTAATTAATTCTTCTTGTTCTTTTTTATTTTCTTCATATTTTTCAATTATGTCTAATCTTCTTTTATATGTAGATAGTTTATCTTCTCCTAAGAAAGATGTAAGTTCTACTAATGAACCAGTAATTTTTTTATGTTCATTCTTTCTCTTATTTAGATATTCTTTTCGATCATTAATTAAAGTTATTATACTTCTAAGTCTAGTTTTTTCTTCATCAAGAAATTTTGTTTTTTTACTAAGTAACATTAGATATTCTTCTTCATATTCTGTATTTGTATCTAATAGTATTTGTTTTTCTATTTTATCTAATTGATCACATATTCTTTCTTTTTGAATTTCATCATTAGTTAAATTTAGACTATTTTGAAACATATCATATTGTTTTAATCTTCTTACTACTTCTCTACTTGTATAGTTCACACTAAACCACCTCTAGTATAATTATAATTTTTTTTATACTTTTTGTCAATTAATATACATTATTTTACATTATTTATTTCTTCTTAAGCCATAGTCTTAAGAAGTTTCTTAAAGCCTATTTATAGTCTTTAAGAAAAAAATTTATTATATGTATTAAACATTAATTAAGTATATATATTATGCTTATGTATGATAGATATGGATGATATATTAGTTTAAGACTTATTTATAAGGCTTAAACTAACACTGGAAGACGATAGACTGAAAGTGAAGAAAATAATAAATAATATTACATATTTTTACCATAATAATAAAGAGGTGTGATATGAATACTAAAATAATAAATAAATTAAAAGAAGAAACTAATAATAGTTCTTATATTGTATATAGAGAAAAATATATAAATAATATTAAAATAGATATAATATATAACGAGGTATTAACTGATCAAGATAAAATGTCTAACTTTATTTATAGAAGTTTAGATCATATAGAAAAAATATATCAAGAAAAAGAACTATTATATGATGTTATAAAAAATAATATTAGTAATATTAAAATAAAAGAAATAAATAACTATCAAGATATTTGTAAATATTTAAATAATGGGTTTGTAATACTTCTAATTGAAGATGACTATTCACTTGCGTTAGAAGTAAAAAAGAATCTAACTAGAAGTATTGAAAAACCTATGACAGAGACCACTATCAGAGGGGCTATGGATTCTTTTACTGAGAATATTGAAACTAATATTGGTCTAATTAAAAGAAGATTAAAAACTAATAAATTATGGAATGAAGATATGGAATTAGGTAAATATACTAAAAATAAGATAAGTATTCTAACTATTAAAGGATTAACTGATTCTAAAATTAAAGATAATATTATTAATAAGTTAAATAGTCTTGAGATTGATGGAGTTACTGATACTGGTACTTTGAAACATCTAATAGATAATGAAACTAAAACTATTTTTCCTACTTCTATTACTACTGAAAGACCAGATAAAGTAGTATCTTCCCTACTTCGTGGTAAAACAGTTATTATAATTGATAACTGTCCATTTGTTTTAATTATGCCGGTTGATATTAATGATTTTTTTCTATCTCAAGATGATAAGGACTCTAATTATATAAATAATTCACTAATTAGAATATTAAGATATCTTGCTTTTTCTATAACGGTATTAACTCCTGGTATATATATTGCTTTGACTACCTTCAATCAAGAAATGATTCCTCTAGAACTACTTACTAGTTTTGCTTCTCAAAGAAGTACTGTTCCTTTTCCGGCTTTCTTTGAGGCACTACTTATGTTTGTATCCTTTGAAATATTAAGAGAGAGTGATTATAGAATTCCTAATGTATCTAATTCAGCTCTATCTATTGTTGGTGCTTTAATATTAGGAGAAGCTGCGGTTAACGCTGGTATTGTCTCTCCTATTATGATTATAATAGTGGCTATTACTGCGATTAGTGCTTTAGTAATAGTAGAACCAGAACTATCAAATGCTGTTAAATGGTATCGTATTCTCTTCATGCTAGGAGGTACTACGATTGGTATCTTTGGTATATTTATTGTATTCATAATATTTACTACTAATCTATGTAGTATTAATTCTTATGGTAAATCTTTTACTATGCCATTTACTCCTATTGATAGTGATATAAAAAATAGTATTATTAAATTTCCTTTGCTTAAAAGAAATAAAAGAAATAAATATTTAACTAATAATATTATTAGGGAGGTCAGTTATGAAAAGAATTAAATTTTTAATATTATTATTACCTCTATTAAGTGGTTGCTACAACTATAGAGAACTTAATGAACTAGGTATTACTACTGCTGTTAGCATTGATTATAAAGATAATAACTTTTATGTAATAGCAGAAGTAATAAATCCTATTAAACAGCAAGATGCTTCTAGTAGTAATAATTCTCCATTTATAAATTATAATAGTTCATCTTCTTCGCTTCAAGATGCCTTTCGTAAAGTAGTTTTAGAGTCTCCTAGACAGTTATATGCTGCTCAGTTAGAAATTATTGTCTTAAGTGAAGAAGTAGTAAATAATCATCTTGAGGAAGTATTAGAATATTTTGCAAGAGACCCTGAATCTAGAACGGAAATTAAAATAATTGTTGCTAAAACTGAAGATAGTACTAAAGCTATTACTCTTCAAACGCTTCTTACTAGTTTATCTTCATCAAATATAATAAAATCATTAGATTTACAAAGTAAAGTACTAGGAATGGCTTATCCTGTAACTTTAAATGAATTATTAAATATGTATATTGACCCTTATTTGGAAGTGGTTCTTCCTTCAATGACTCTATATGGTAATTATGAAATAGGAGATGAAAAAGAAAACATAACAACTTCTTCTCCTAAAGCAATAGTGAAAATAGATGGAAGTACTATTACTAAAGATAATAAAATATTAGGTTATTTAGATTTAGAAGAATCAAAAATATTAAATTTGATTAATGGTAAATTAAAAGAAACTATTATTAAAATGAATTATTATGATGGTTATATAATATTTGAACCTAATAGAATAAAAGTATCAAGAGAATTAGATATCAAAAATAACATCATTAAAATAAATATATCAGGTTATTCTAAAACTAAAGAAATACAAAGTAATATCAATGTCAAAAATCCAAAAGAAGTAGAAAAATTAAATAAAGCTTTAAATATGGAATTAGAAAAAAAAGTAACTGATACTTTTAATAGTATTAGAGAAAAATACGATACTGATGTCTTTGGCTTTCAAGAATTATATTATCGTACTGATTATAAATATTTTAAAGAAAACTGTACTAACTGGTATGAAGATATATATCCTAAAATTAAATTAGAAGTTAAAGCTAATGTAAGATTATATGAAAAAGGTAGTACTCTAGGAGGATTAAGATATGAAAGAAAAAATAAATAATATAGAATTTTCTAGTACTCTATTTCTAATATTATTTTCTTGTACTTTAGGTATAGCTCCATATATAACTATTAAAATAACTGGTATTGACTCATATATTGGTGTTATAATAGGAAGTATAATTGGTCTAATACCTCTCTTTATATTTATATATATCTTTAATTATGAAATAGATAAACCAATCTATCAGAAAACAAAAATAATATTTGGTAATACTCTAGGTACTATTATTAATATTTTTTTAACTATATTATATTTTATTTTAGCTATAACTATTTTATTTAATACTAGTAATTTTATAATATCTCAATATTTGACTGATACTCCTATTACATTAGTTATTATTATTCTATCTCTAACTGCTTATCATACTTCTAATAAAGGAATAACAACTATATCAAAGATTAGTTTAATATATACTTTGATTATAATTATATTATTTATTATGGCTACAATTGGTTTAATACCAGAGATAGAATTAGATAACTTAAAACCAGTACTAGAGTATGGAATAAAAAATCCTATTATTGCAGGGATGACATATAGTTTAGTATTAACTATACCTATTGGTAGTCTTCTTATAATACCTAAAAAAGAAATAGAAAATTATTATAAGACAACAAAATATATCATAATAACATATTTAATAACTATAATAATGATTATTTTTATGTCATTAGTCGCAAGTGCTTGTCTAGGTAGATACCTCATATCAATGTATCAATATCCTGTTTATATAACTTTAAAAAAAATATCTATTTTTGGTTTTATTGATCGTATCGAAAACTTTCTTTCTATTGAATGGATACTAAGTACTTTTGTTGCTTTTACTCTTCCTATAATTAATATTCAAAGTAATATAAATAAAAAGAATAATAAAATAATTAATCTAATAATTATAATTATTATTATTATAACTACTATGATATTATTTAAAAACAATACTAGTTTTAATCATTATCTTGATAGTATATATCCATATATATTATTAATTATCTTAATTATATATATAATAATATTTATAACAATTATAATAAAAAAAGGTATAAAAAAGAAAAACTAGAATATAATAATAATACAGTAAGATTAATTACTGTTTAGATATAGAGACTACTAATGTCTCTTCTTTTGTTATATATGCCCATACATTATATATTATATTACATAACATATTAATGTGGAGTTGATTATAATGTTAACATTTTTAGAAGAACAAAATCCTATACTTCTTGCTTTTCTAGCTACTTTATTTACTTATAGTGTTACTTTAATTGGAGCCTCTATTGTGTTTCTATTTAAAAAAGTTAAAAAAAATATCATGGATGCTATGCTTGGCTTTGCCGCTGGTATTATGATTGCAGCATCATTCTTTTCACTACTCGAACCATCTTTAAAAATGGCTGAAAGTCTTAAGATGATACCTTGGATAGTTACCACTATTGGGTTTATATCTGGCGGCTTACTTTTATTCATTGGTGATAGAATATTTACTAAAATTGATAAAAAAATATCTAAGAATAAAGATGAAAATAATAAAACAAAAAGTTTAAAAAGATGTATTATGTTAATTCTTTCTATTACTCTTCATAATATTCCCGAAGGTTTAGCAGTAGGAGTTGCATTTGGTGGTATTGCTTATGGTATTGAAGGAGCTACCTTAAGTTCGGCTTTGATGATAGCTCTTGGTATTGGTATTCAAAACTTTCCTGAAGGAACCGCTGTTAGTGTTCCATTAAGACGTGAAGGACTAAGTAGAAAAAAAGCCTTTTTCTTCGGACAACTAAGCGGACTTGTTGAACCAATATCTGGGGTACTTGGGGCCCTACTTGTATTAAAAGTAAGAACACTTCTTCCCTTTCTACTTGCCTTTGCCGCTGGTGCTATGATTTATGTAGTAGTAGAAGAATTAATACCGGAATCACAAACTAATAAAAGAAAAGAATTAATGGCTCTATTTACTTTAATAGGATTTTCTATTATGATGATTCTAGATGTTGCTTTAGGTTAAAAAAAACAAGTATTGTTACTTGTCTTTTTTTATTTATTACAGTCACTTGTACAGATATTAGTTTTAGTTTCTTCAAACATCTTGGCAAGTTTTTCTTTAAGTCCCTCTAAGTCTTCATTTTTCCAATATTCTTCAGGAGTCTTATAGCCTTTAGTATCCCAAGCTGTTTCATCATCAAAATCTAATATTTCACCATCTTTTACCGCTATTACAGAAGGAGCATAAATTCTCTTATTTCCTTCTTCATCAAATTTTAAATAATCTTTAAGAATATCTACCATTTTTTTATAATTATCTGTATTATTTTTTCTATCATTTAAAATATTATAATAATAAACTTTATCTACATCATTTGCTTTAGCTACTTCATTTAAATATGGTACATAAGCAGTACACCATGGACACTCTGGAAAACCTAGATATACTACTCCTGTTCCATGTTCTAATATATTTATTATTTCTTCAGCACTTCTGTAAACAAAGACATTATCCTTGGTAACACTGGTATACTCTTCAGCAAATTTCTTACCATCAATATTAGTATTTTTTTCTTTATTTAAGTAAAGATATCCTAAAACTCCTAACGCTATAACTAAAACTACTCCTATTACAATTATTATTTTCTTTTTCATTTTCTCACCTCATATTTAGTATAAATTATTTATTATTATTTTTCTATATAACTTAAGTTGAATTAACTAAACTCTAGGTTGAGTTTAATTACAGCTCTTATTCATTGACAATGGAACCTTGTAAATAGTAGTTTTATCTTCTTCATCAGTAGCAGTTATTTCTAATGTTATGTTACTTTTTTCAATATTCTTACATTCTTTAGCAAAATTATCTATACTAAAATTTACATCTTTTAAAAAATCATTTAATTTAATACTACTATCTTTTTCATAAGTATAATTACCTATTTGTTTTTTAACCATACCATGTTCTTCATATAATAAGCATTCTATCTTTTTATATAAATTATTATCAGTACCACCACAATAATCTATATTAGATATATATAAATATGATTTATTCTTATTATAAGCTATACTACCTGATATTTCAAAATTAGAGCAATTTGAAGATACTGTTTTAAATGTAAAAGAATCATCATGAAATACAATAAATAAAATTATTATTAATATAAGTAATAATACTCCTAATGAAATATATATTATTTTTTTCTTATTTACTTTTTTACTTTGAGTATTCTCACTATTTTTACCTTCTAGTAAATCATTGATATTAATATTGTAGTCATCACATATTTGTTTAAGTAAAGATATATCAGGAATATTTTTACCATTCTCCCACTTACTAACTGCTTGATATGTTACACCATATTTTTCTGCAAACTTTTCCTGTGTTAAATTATTCTTTTTACGAAGTTCTTTTATTAAGTTACCTATTCTTTTTTGATCCATACTACCACTTCCTATGTATAAAATATCTACATATATTATTTTATCATATTTTTTTATTTTGGCATATATAAAATTTAAAAAGCAGTAATTTTTATTTACCACTTTCTTATTTTTTTAGAATTAAAGTTTTATTTTCTTCGGCCACTTCTACATCATTAAATACTTCTTTTGATTCTTCTAAATATATTTTTTTATCTTCTTCTGGCCAAAAGTGTATTAACAACAATTTTTTAGCATTAGAATTATTTGCCAATAACCCAGCATCATAGGCTGTCATATGTGTACTACTATTAGAATTATATCTTCTTAAGAGTGAACTCTCACAAATAATTAAATCTGCATCCTTACAAAAACTTATTAAATCAGTAAGATTAGAAGTACCAATATCAGAAGTATATATAATCTTAAAATCTTTATTTTGTAATTTTACCATAAATGCTTCTATGGTATGAGATTTATTATCATGAAAAGTTATTTTTAAATCATCTATAAAAAATGAATAACTATCAGTTATATCAAAATACTTGGCATAACTCTCTTTACTAGATACTATAGATTTCTTATTGAAGTCATAATCGTTTTTGGGTAAAAATATATTTATCTTGTTATTAAGTAATCCTAAATTATGATAGACATAAGATGCGTAGCAGATACTTCCGATATCTCCGAAATGATCTCTATGATAATGAGTAATTATCACATTTAAATCTTCTAAAGTATCAGGGAATTTTAATAGTCTAGTTATTCCACTGCCACAATCTAATAGTATTTTTTTATTATTATAATTTATTAAAACCCCTGGGCAATTCATATTACCTTTAGTATATGGAGAAATAGTTCCAAGTGGTGTAATTGTTATCTCACTCATTTTACTATACTCCTCTTTTTTATTAACATTTTTTCTTTAATAGTAGGTTCTACATACCTTATAATATCTTTATCAAGATTAAATAGTTCTTTTACCATACTAGAAGAGACTGATTGATATTTAGTATCTGCAAATAAGCAAATAGTATTTATCGTATTATTAGATATTTCTCTATTTATTTCTTGCATAGTAACTTCATAATCATAATCACTTAAACTTCTAAGTCCACGAATGATAGCCTTACATTCATTTTGAATTGCAACATCTACTGTCGCCCCACTACCAGATATAACTTTTATATTACTCATATCTCGATATAAATATTTAATCATTTCTAGTCTTTCTTCTATAGAAAAGAATGAAATCTTTTTTGAATAATTTTGCATAACTGCCACTACGACCTCATCAAATAAATTACTTGCTTGCCATATAATGTCCATATGTCCCTTTGTTATAGGATCAAAGCTTCCCGGATATAAAACTCTTGTCATAATATCTTCACCACCTTATGTAAATTAAACCTTTTTCCTTTCTTTACTTGTATTATAATACTTTTTGTGATATAATTAAAATACATATTTGTTATGTCTATCATAACTGGAGGTTATTATGAATATAAATTTTGAATTATATAGAATATTTTATGTAGTTGCTAATCATAGTAATATTACTAAAGCAAGTGAAGAATTAAATATATCACAGCCTGCTATTAGTAAATCTATTAAGAATCTTGAAGATCAATTAGGAGGAAACCTCTTTATAAGAACTAAAAGAGGGGTTATATTAACAGAAGAAGGAAAAGAATTCTATAACTATATTAAACAAGCTATGGAATATATTAATAATGCTGAAAAGAAGTTTACCAATCTTATTAACTTAGAAACAGGATGTATAAAAATTGGAATTAATACTACTTTAACAAAAGAATTCTTACTACCCTTTCTAGAAGAATTTCACTCTTTATATCCTAAAATAGATATTCAAATTATAACAGGACTAACTACAGAATTAATATCTAAATTAAAAAATGGATTAATTGATATAGTAATATTAAATATTAACAATAAAGATTACGGTAATGATATTGAAATAATTAAATGCCAGAAGATAAATGATTGTTTTGTAGTAAATAGTAAATTCAAAGAATTAATTAATAAAGAAATATCACTAAAAGATATAAACAATTATCCTTTAATATTGCAAAAGAAAGGTTCTAATACTAGGGATTTTTTAGATAATATTGCTAAGGAAAACGATGTTATTCTAAAACCTAATATAGAACTAGCAAGTTATTCTCTAGTTGTAGAATTTTCTAAAATAGGACTAGGTATTGGATATGTAACTAAGAAATATATACAAAAAGAATTAAAGAATAAAGAACTATATGAATTAAATATCAAAGAAAAGATTCCTAGTAGATATATAGGTATCGCTCTATCAAAAAATCACTTACCTAGTTTTAGTACTAAAAAACTTATTGAAATAATAGAAAAAGACAAATATAATTTTAAATAATTTTATATCTGTCTTTTTTAGTTTTATAATATATTCTTAGTACTATAAACTCATAACTGGTAGTTAAGCAAGTTCGAGTAAAATAGTACAAAAAAAGAGCTTGTTTTTGTTTCAAACTCTTTTAAGTACTATTTGGTGCGGGTGAAGGGACTTGAACCCCCACGGATAAACCACTAGATCCTAAGTCTAGCGCGTCTGCCAATTTCGCCACACCCGCATAAATAATTAAGTGGTGGACCCTGCAGGACTCGAACCTGCGACCGCCCGGTTATGAGCCGGATGCTCTAACCAACTGAGCTAAGGGTCCATTACTATATAAATATTAACTTTTCATACAAGATAAATGCTATCTACTATTGTTAGAGCATCCTTCTTGAAGAACAAATTAAGTATACCATTTTTAAGTACTTATGTCAATAAGATAAATAATTATTTTAACTATTTTTTACTATTTTATGCTATTAATGAATAAAATTTACTATGAATAATCAAAATATTGAAGATAAAGCATTGACTACTCTAGCCTTTGTTATAGGGCTTGCTCTTATAGATAATCTATCTAGTACTGAACAAAATGCTGTTGGTAACTGGATAATGTTAATAGCTCAAACACTTTGTACTAATGGTAGTTATACTTTTAATAAAGAATGGAAAGGTCATATAAATAATAGTAATACTCCTGTTACTAAAGATACTCTAGAAAAAGTTGGAGATATTATTAATAATACAATAAAAAAGAACTATTTCTAGTTCTTTAAATTATTTTTTTTAAAATTAAAGACATTATTATTAATATCTCTAATAATTAATTCTTTACCCCAAATATAATAAGTATGGTTGATACTTATTTGGAGACCTCATGGCTCCAAATAACACTAATAAGACTTACACAGTAAGGCTTATAGTGCATATAAAAAGAACCTAGATAAATAATTATCTAAGTTCTATATATCAATATCAAAAAATAAATAACCTTTTAAAATCAAAACATTCATATTACTATCATATATAGTTATACCTATTTTAAAGTATTACAACTTCATTCCATTTATTTTCTTTTAAATTTACTATTTACTTTTTTCTTAGTTTTATTTGTTTTAATACCAGTCTTTTCTAATCTAACATTAGATTTTTCTAAGCCAAGAATAATCATTACTAAATGACTATAATCAACACGACTAAAACCTCTTAAACAAATATAACTATCTAAATTATTAATAACAAAATTAACAAATTCTTTATAACCACCAATAATACAATTTTTGCTTATCCATTTATTATTAACTTTAGTATCTACATAAATAACAGGATTAATATTTGAACCATATTTCTTTACATAAAAACAATTTTTTAACTTATCTTCATAATAAAAGTTTCTTGTTTCAAACATTTTACCTCTACCAACAACAAAATATGTTGAAAAGGTACCTACCTCACCAGTTATCATATTACAAACTTTATCATTCATAAATAACCCCCTGCTTAATTGTTTTTTAATTTTTTATCTAAAATTACTTTTTATTCTCCTCTTTTAATTTAGCTTGTGCCACCGCCTTTATAGGGGATAGATTTCTACTACCAACTTTCAATAGTATATACCGCAATCAATAAAGGTAATAGATTAAATCCCAATCATTATAAAAAAATATTATTTAAAAGTTTTGATACCTTACTCGTTAATACATGATGATTATAATTATACCATCATTGTTTTAAAGATACAATTTGATTAGTTCAAACTACTTTGTTCTAGGCGTTAATTCATTTTTTATATTTTCATATTCTTTTTCAGAAGGATCGTCATCTATCATTAGACAGATATCACCATATGTTAATTCCATTCCTTTGCTAATAGACATTTTTACCAATTCGATGATTGCTCTATCTCTAATTTCTCTTTCTAATTTTTGATCAACATCTGGAACCATTGGTATTACTTCAGTTAGAAAATTATTGTTCATTTTATTTGTAACTTTATTTATATATTCATCATATCTTTTACTCATATTATTGTCCTCCTCTCAAATACATTATACCATATTTTTTATAAATTGAGTATATATAAAATTTAAAAGGACTAGATTTTTCTCTTGCCTCAATCATTTGTGATTAATAGTTTTAGTTTCTAACACATTATAGTTAAAATAATTTTTATTTAAAACTGTAAATTAATTTAATAATTGTTATACCATAATCTATTATAAATTCTTTTTCTTCATCGCTAAATTGTTTTCTCTCTTCTAAAGCGTTATTACTTGAATGTCTAAAACATTGTATTTGTTTTCTATACTTTTTTATTATTTCATCATCTACATATTCAAAGCAATGTTTTGAATAATCTAATTTAATATAATTACCATCTACATATAAAAGATTTTCAATAAGATTTGCAATTTCCTTTATTTTCTCATCAATAGTCATATTCTCAAATCTTGCATTTCTAGTAGAAATTTCCATAAACATTTTATCAATATTATTTTCAATTTTAATGGTTGCTTCTTTTTCAAAAGTTAAATTTTCTACAATTTTTCTTCTAGTTATATATTGAACTGTATTATTATGATCTAACCCTCTTTCGATTGCTAAATTTCTTATATCATTGCAAGTAAATTTATATGGGTCTTCAGGTGGCCTATCAATAATTCTAGGAAATTCTTTTATCTTATAACCATTATCATGTAAATAGAATAGAACAAAGTAAAATAATCTTGTATTTTTTATAGTAGTAATATCAAGAGATGGTTCACATAAATCTTTCAAAATCCTTATGACATCTTCATCATCAAATGCTTCATATTCCATCTCATCATATGGATTGTCATTGGTTATCAAGTTGATTTCTTCCATTACTTTTTTATCTTCTTCTGCTTTTGTAATTAATTCATTATAAAATTTATAATAATCTTCTTTTGATACATGCTCTTTATAATATTTTTCAAGATTAATCATACATTTCACCTAATAAAATATTATACTATAATATTAATCAACCAGTTTTCTAAACAAATGAAAAATATTATTTATTAGTAGTTTTATAAGATTTAATAGCTTCAATAATATATTGCTCAATATATCTTTTATCTCTCTTAACTAAATCAAAAGGTAATACACTTATTATCTTAGATTTATTAAAAGATATTTTTTCATGTTGATTACCTTTCTCTTCTAGTAAAATTTTATCTATATCATCAAAAGTTAATAATTTCTTCTTACTTAATTTTCTTATTCTTATTGCTTGTGAATGGCTTGGTGTTGCATCTTCATATGTTATTACTGAATATACTATTTGTTGTTCTTGTTTAGATAAAAAAGATAATTCTAATGCAGGTAATAATCCCATAGTTAAATTAGGCTTATCTTTTAGTTTTCTTGAATTATCAACTATCTCTAATAATTCAGGTATTAAACAAGTCAATCTAATATATCTTTGAATTTGTCTTGCATTATCATTACTTTTTTCTGATAATTTTTCATCACTTCTTAACTTCGTGTCATAATAGCACGAAGTTTTACCTTGATGCTTCATTGCTTCCATTTTCATTCTATAAGCAAATGCTTTTTCACTTGGTAATAGTTTTTCTCGATACATATTTGAATCTACCATAAATATTGTAGATTCATCATCATTTAAATCTTTAATAATTGCATCTATTTCTTCTAACCCTAATATTTCATATACTTTCTTTCTTCTATGACCTGATAACAATTCATATCTATCATTCTCTTTTCTTCTTACTACAATAGGTACTAATAATCCATTTAATTTTATACTTTCTACTAAATCATTTAATTCATCGCCTAACTCTACTTTATATGGATGATTCTTAAAATCATCTATTTCACTAATTTTAATTTTTATTATTTCATTCATTACTATCTTCCTTTACTTTATAATTTATCTTCCATTCAAAATATTCTTCATAATTAATTATCATTTTTTGTTTTTTATCTCTCATATTATTCCATTCGTCAAAGAATAAATTAATTGTTTCATCATTTGTTCCTAAATCAATTCTAATTTTAGGAAACATTTCTTCTAACCATAAAAGAAAATACAAAATATCTGATACACATTTAAATTCATATTGTTTAATTAAATTATCATTTACTAAAAGTATCTTAGATAATTCCTGTAATCTAGATTTACTTGGATTTCTATCTCCTTTTTCATATCTAGTTAAAGTTCTTCTTTTGTTTTCTCCAGTTATTCCTAAATCATCTGAAATATTATCTTGAGTTAAATGTCTAAATATCCTTACAAATTTAATTCTTGTTCCTTGTGATAAATCATAAAGTTCAGGCCTTAAATATATTCGATTTCGCACTCTCTCACCTCCTTTTTTCCTGTCGCAAAAAAGTATAAAAAAAGCTAAGATATGCGACATTAATCAATATCTTAGTCTAAATTTCAAATTTTATATTAATTTTATATAAAAATTAATTAAGTATAAATTTATATCAAAAACAAAAAAATCCTAGATTTTTCTAGGATTTTTGGTTATAAATTTTAATTAATTATTTATCCCCGTTATTGATTGCGGCTTGAGCAGCAGCAAGTCTAGCAATAGGAACTCTATATGGTGAACAAGATACATAGTTTAGTCCTATATTATGACAGAACTCTACTGATGATGGTTCTCCACCGTGCTCTCCACAGATACCAAGTTTAATATCTGGTCTAGTACTTCTACCTTTTTCTACAGCCATTTTAACTAATTGTCCTACACCTACTTGGTCTAATTTAGCAAATGGATCGATTTCATAAATCTTATTTTGATAATAAGCATCTAAGAATTTTCCTGCATCATCTCTAGAGAAGCCAAATGTCATTTGAGTTAAATCATTAGTACCAAATGAGAAGAACTCTGCTTCTTTAGCGATAGCATCTGCGGTTAAGGCTGCTCTTGGTATTTCTATCATAGTACCAATATGATATTTCATATCAGAATTATATTCTCTCTTAACTTCTTCAGCTACTTCTACAACGATATTTTTAACAAACTTAAGTTCTTTTTCTTCTCCTACTAAAGGTATCATAATCTCAGGTGTAATATCATAACCATCTTCTTCTTTAACCTCAATAGCGGCTTCCATTAAAGCCCTAGTTTGCATTCTAGCAATCTCTGGATAAGTAACAGCAAGTCTACATCCTCTATGACCCATCATTGGATTAAATTCATGTAATTCTGCTATCTTATTCTTTAAGTGTTCTACAGTAACATTCATATCTTTTGCTAAAGCAATTATATCTTCTTCTAAAGTAGGTAAGAATTCATGTAGTGGTGGATCTAAGTATCTAACAGTCATTGGAAGATTCTTTAACTCTTTATACATAGCTTTAAAATCACCTTTTTGGAATGGGATTAATTCATCTAAAGCTTTTGTTCTATCTTCTACTGTCTCTGATAGAATCATCTTTCTAATCTTAGGTATTCTATCTTCTTCAAAGAACATATGCTCAGTTCTACATAGTCCTATACCTTCTGCTCCTAGTTCAATAGCTTTAGCAGTATCTCTAGGATTATCAGCATTAGTTCTAACACCTAGTGTTCTATATTCGTCAGCCCACTTCATTATTCTACCAAAATCACCACTTACCGTAGCCTCTTTAGTAGGAATATCTCCTGCATATATTTTACCAGTGTTACCATCAAGTGAAATATAATCTCCCTTATGGAATGTCTTACCACCTAAAGTAAATTCTTCCCTTTCTTCATTAATATTAATAGCACCACAACCTGCTACACAGCATGTACCCATACCTCTAGCAACAACGGCAGCATGAGAAGTTCTTCCACCTCTTACGGTTAAAATACCTTGAGAGGCAACCATACCTTCAATATCTTCAGGGGTAGTCTCTAGTCTTACAAGTACTACTCTCTTCCCTTTACCACCTTTACCTAATGCTTTTGCTTCTTCAGCAGTAAATACTACCATGCCAGCAGCAGCACCAGGACTAGCAGGTAATCCTTCACCAATAGAAGTACTCTTTTTTAATTCTAGAGCGTCAAATGTTGGATGAAGTAATTGATCTAGACTCTTAGCATCAATTCTAAGTACAGCCTCTTCTGGAGTAATCATACCTTCATCTACTAGATCACAAGCAATCTTAATTGCAGCTTGAGCAGTTCTCTTACCATTTCTTGTTTGTAAGAAATATAACTTACCTTCCTCAATAGTAAACTCCATATCTTGCATATCTCTATAATGATTTTCTAGCTTTTGAGCAAGTTCCATAAACTCTTTATAACATTCTGGTAAATCTTCTTCTAGTTTAGTAATAGGTTCAGGAGTTCTAACACCTGCGACTACATCTTCTCCTTGAGCATTAATTAAGTATTCTCCATAAATACCTTTTTTACCAGTTGCAGGATCTCTAGTAAAGGCAACACCAGTACCTGAAGTATTACCCATATTACCAAATACCATTGATTGTACATTAACTGCTGTTCCCCAATCTCCTGGTATATCGTTCATTCTTCTATAAACGATAGCTCTAGGATTATCCCAAGAACGGAATACTGCTTTAACTGCTCCCATTAATTGTTCTCTAGGTTCTTGAGGGAACTCTTCACCATTCATGTGATCACTATATACTTTTTTAAATCTATTTACTAATTCTTTTAAATCTTCTACTGTAAGTTCAGTATCATAATGAACACCTTTCTCTTCTTTTAATTCATCTATTATTTTTTCAAAGAAAGATTTATTTACTTCCATTACTACATCTGAATACATTTGAATAAATCTTCTATAAGAATCATAAGCAAATCTAGGATTACCAGTCTTTTTAGCAAATCCTTCTACTGCTACATCATTTAATCCTAGATTAAGTATTGTATCCATCATACCTGGCATACTTGCTCTAGCACCACTTCTTACTGATACAAGTAGTGGATTATTTATATCACCAAACTTCTTTCCTTGTAATTTTTCTAGTTCTTCTAGTGCTTTAAAGATTTGAGATTCTATCTCTTTAGATATTTCTTTACCATTATCATAATAATTAGTACAAGCCTCTGTTGAAATAGTAAATCCTTGAGGTATAGGTAATCCTAAATTAGTCATTTCTGCTAAATTAGCACCTTTACCACCAAGTAAGTTTCTCATATCCTTGTTACCTTCTTTAAAGGCATAAACATATTTTGTCATCATATCATCTCCTCACTTTATTATAATAACAAAGTCAAGTTAAAATTTCAATATGATTACACATTTTTTACATATTTTTTTATCACTTTCAGCCTATAGTCTTCCAGGGTCATTTATAGCCTATAGTCTATAAATGATATATCAACCATATCTATCATATATAAGCCATTAATACATACAAAAAGAAGTTACAATTAATGTAACCTCTAACAATTAAATACCTCTTCCATAATTATGAACTATATCCATATCTGTTGGAACCATAGAAATGAAATTAAATAAAGCTGTTGGTAAATCTTTAACTTCTACTTCGATAGTTCCTGTTGTTCCTATACTATCATCATTTACTTTATTTACTCCTGGTATTTTGTTTACCATTTCTACATTACAAATTTTAGGAATAAAGTATTCTATTCTAGCATTATCTTTATTCAAGGTAACTTCTATTGATAAAGCATGTCCTCTATCTCTAACCATCATTATAAGTGTTTTTTCATTTATGATTACCATATCAGTAATACCGCAATCTAAATCTGTTGGGAACATCATAAATAATTGTTCGAACATTGGATTTCTAATGCCTCTTAAACTTATTGTATTGTTATGTTGATTGTCTTTTTCATTTAATAAAGGTATTGATTGTAAAAGCCCTTCATTATTAATAATACGAGAGTGCATAAGATGCAGAATTTCATTTATTGTACTCGCTTTTTTTAAAGGGCTAACACCACCACCACCAAAATAGTATCCAATATAACTTCTTTTTACATCATCAATAAAGCTTGGTTCCATATTACTTATATATTTTTGATAAAATGATTTTAGTTTTTCTATATCAAAGCCGCAACTATAAAAATTAGTTTTTATATCTTGTTCTAAGTAACATACTTTATTAAAAATACTTGATTCTTTACCAAAAACATCTAAAGCAACACACTTTAATTCACTTAATATATAGATAAGTGAATCATTTAATTTATCTGTGTATTCACTAATTGATGTTTCATCGATATAACCATTTAATGATTGTGGAGCTATATCATAAATTTCTTTTTTGATTTTAGTATCAACTGAAAAAAAGTGTTGTAATTTTATTATTTTTTCGTTATCCATATCATCACATCCTATGTTCATTATATCACATTAATAATATTTTTACTATAATTTAACGAATTAAAAAAAGAAGTTACAATTAATGTAACCTCTTCTAAATTATCTCTTACTAAATTGTGGAGCTCTTCTTGCACCTTTAAGACCATATTTCTTTCTTTCTTTAACTCTTGGATCTCTAGTTACAAATCCATTTGCTTTAAGAATTCTTCTATATGAATCTTCGTTAGCTGCATTATCTTCATCATATACTAGTAATGCTCTTGTAATACCAAGTCTGATAGCACCAGTTTGTCCTGAAAAACCACCACCAACAACTTCTGCATTAACATCAAATGTCTTTTCGTTATTAGTTACTACTAATGGTTGTTTTAAATCCATTACTAATACTTCATATGGCATGTATTCGTGAACATCTCTACCATTTACAGTTATTTTACCAGTACCTGGAGTTAATGTAACTTTAGCTACTGAACCTTTTCTTCTACCAGTTCCATAAAAACTTCTTTTTTCTTTAGCCATTATTTGTTACCTCCCATTTCTAATACTTTTGGCATTTGAGCAGCATGTTTGTGATCTTCACCAGCATATACAAATAATTTTTTGTACATTTGTCTTCCAAGTCTATTATGAGGAAGCATTCCTTTTACAGCTCTTTCTACCATTTCTACTGGATAATCTTGTCTCATTTCTTTAGCAGTTCTTTCTCTTAAACCACCTACATATCTAGAGTGATCATAATAAATTTTTCCCTCTAGTTTGTTACCAGTTAATGCTACTTTATCAGCATTTATAATGATAACATAGTCTCCACAGTCAACGTGTGGTGTATATGTTACTTTGTGTTTTCCTCTTAATATAGTAGCGGCTTTACTAGCTACTCTTCCTAGAGGAATGTCTTTAGCATCTATAACATACCAAGTTCTGTTTACTGTTTCTTTTGATTGCATAAATGTTGTTTTCATTCTTTTTCTTCTCCTTTTAATATTTTATAAGTTCGTTTTTGTATATTAGATGGTCCCAATATCTAATATCCTCCAACAAAATGTACCGATTATGATTTTACTATTATTTTATGATTTTGTCAATATTTTAGAGCTTTTTTCTTTATTTTTCTCAATATTTTTTTAATTTTTTATCTTTTTATTAATAAAAGACTAACTTTTTATATTTTTAACTTATATATAGTATGTATGGTTGATACTTTATCTTTAGACAAAGTATTTGGCTAAAGATAACCCTCTAGAACAATAGATCTAGAGGGCATATATTAAACTAAAACTCAAATTCAGTATGATCTTTATCTATAAATCCTAGAGTACATTCTACTCCCATACTAGTTAAAATATCACTAAATTCTTTTTGTAATTTTAAAATACTTTCTTTATTTTCCGTAAAACCATCTAATGGAATAAAAGCATTCTTAATGGTTTCATCTACTTTACTATTTTCTCCTTGTCTCCATGTCCATCTTCTTGTTTTAACATCATTACCACTTACATAGATTACTTCTCCAACATCAGGATTATCATAGTCTCCTCCTCCAAATGGAACAAATCTATCATCACTATTAGCAAATCTTATCTCAATATCTCCTCTAAATCTATCAATATCATGAATACCAAGAGGGATTCTATACTTTAATGATAGGGCATTACCTAAATCTACTATTGGATTGATATTAGGTATATGTTTAGACTTAACTGTTCTACTTACTAAGGCTTCAATAGAACACATATATTTATTAGGATTAATATCTAATTTTCTAAAGGCTTCTCGATATAATTCTATTTCTGGTAATTCTTTTACTTTTTTATCTTGATATTCTTTAGATATATCATTTATTTCTTTATTTAATAATTCTTTGATAAATGGGTAATCCTTGGTATTATCAATGCCTCTAGCTATTATTACACCAAAACATGCATTATCTACTTTATCAAAAAATCTTTTATCTACAACAAACTTCATATTATTTATTCCTCTCTTTATTTAATTTTTTTTATTATTTTGTGACATATTTCTTCGGTTAGGCCATCTTGATAGAAGTTAGTTTTTATTAGATTATCTTCTAGTTCTTGATAATCTTTAAATACTTCATCATCTATTATACAAAAGTTATCTACTTGATTATCTGCTAGATAGGCTCTTATTTCTTCACCTCTTTGGCCCTCTAGAAAAGGGGTTTCTCCTACTATGGGAAGGCCAATATTTATTAGTGCTTCTTTGATAGAAGGATACAATTTCATTCTTCGCCAGGTTGATGATATAACTATTTTAGCATGGGATATGCGGACTACTTTTAAAAGTAATTTTACTTTAGTCATATCAATATCTAGAAGGAGTTTAGCTACTGGGTCAGTATATGTATCTTCTTTATCTTCGATACTAGAGAAGTATTTATCACTATTTAAGACACCATCTATATCTAAAAATATTATATTATTTATCATAATTATCTAGAAATTCCTTAAAAGTAATTGCAGTATCTCTTGGTAATATTTCTTCTAGTTCTTCTAGTGATGCTTCTTTCATTTTGGATATAGTTTTATATTTCTTAAGTAATTTATTCTTTCTTACTTCTCCTATTCCTTCGATATTATCTAGTACTGTTGATAATGCTCCCTTACTTCTTATTTGTTTATGATAACTTATTGTAAAGTTATGTACTTCAGTTTGCATCTTTGTAAGTAAAAGAAATAAGTCACTTCTTTTATCGATAGGTATTTCCACTACTGGTTCAAAGCCAAGTAAAACATTAGTAGCATGTTTATCATCTTTCTTAAGACCACATACTGGAATATCTAGTCCTAATTCATTAATTACTTCTCTTGCTACATTAATTTGTCCTAAACCACCATCTACTATTACAAGACTAGGTTTTACTAGTCCATCTTTTAGTACTCTAAAATATCTTCGATATATTACTTCTCTCATTGTACCATAATCATCATTCTTATCATTAGTTATTTTAAATTTACGATAATCATTCTTTGAAGGCTTACCATCTACAAAGACTACCATTCCTGATACATTAAAAGTACCAAATAAATTTGAATTATCAAATAGTTCTATTCTATCTACACTATCTAATTTTAATTTATCTTTTAATTCTTCTAAAGCATTAGTAATCTTATCTTCATCTCTCTTAATATAAGTCATTTGCTCTTCATAATATATTCTAGCATTATCATAGGCTAGATCTAGTATTTTTTTCTTTTCACCTTTAATAGGAGTCATAAATTTTATCTTAAATACTTCTTCAAATACTTCTTTATTTAAGTTATCTGGTACTAATACTTCTTTAGGCATAGATACATTCTTATTATAGAATTCGGATAAATATCTAGAAAACTCTTCTTCCTCTGTATCAATCATTGGAAAGATATTTCTATTTCTATCTAGTAGTTTACCTCCTCTTATAAAGAGTATTTGTATACTAATATAGTTATCTTTAGTATAGTAAGAAGCTACATCTATATTAACACTGTTATCTAAATCTACTTTTTGTTTTTCAGTAGTTATATTGATATAGTTTAATAGTTCTTTATATTCTAAAGCCTTCTCATAATCTAAATTATCAGAGGATATCTTCATTTTTTCAGTAATTCTATCAGTAAGTACTTTAGTATTACCATTTAAGAAAGATATAATTTCACTTTTCATTTCTTTTATTTTATTTTCATCAACTTCATGAGTACAATATCCTAAACACTGTCCGATATGATAATATAAGCATTCTCTTTTTTCATAAGTCTTACACTTTCTTAATGGATAGATTCTATTTAGTATTTCTACTACTTTGCGGGCCGCTCCTACATTAGGATATGGGCCAAAAAGATTATTCTTTACTTTCTTAACATTTATTCTTCTTATTATTCTAAGAGTTGGTACTTTATCATTAGTAAGTTCTATATATGGATATGATTTATCATCTCTATATAATATATTATACTTAGGATTATATTTTTTAATTAGATTTATTTCTAATAATAAACTTTCCATCTCCGTATTTGTTACTATGTATTCAAAATGATCTATTTCTCTTACTAACATCATTGTTTTACCTGTATGTTCTCTTTGAAAATAAGAAGATAATCTATTTTTTAAGTTCTTACTTTTTCCAACATAAATAACAATGTTATCTTTATTCTTCATAAGGTAACATCCAGGTAAATGTGGTACTAAAGATAGTTCTTCCTTAAACATATAAATCACCTTCTTATTATATAATAAAAAGTCCTTAATGGACTTAATTTTTATTATGGCGGAGTAGGAGGGATTTGAACCCTCGCAGCAGTTTCCCACTCTATACCCTTAGCAGGGGCACCTCTTCAGCCTCTTGAGTACTACTCCGTTGCTACATATATAATTCTATATTAAATTAAATGAAATGTCAACTAATTTTCACCATTTTTATATCTTCTTTATCTTTATAAATGTTATTCATATCCCTTATAATGTCTTTTATTTCATCATTATTAGTGCTATTACTTAATTTTTCATCGTATTCATTTAATTTATTTATTATTTCTTCATCATTTATTAAATATTTATTTATAGTTAATTTCTTATTATATAATTCTTCTATCTTACTTATATTATCTTCATTCTTAGTAAGAGCCACTACTACATTATATTTACCTTTATCTTCATAATATATATAATTACTACTTATTGTACTAGCTTTCATTTCATCATAATTATTATATGATGTATCTAGCAATAAATATATAACATTAGAATTTAAAGTACTACTACCCTTCTCTTCATAGATATTAAACATTAACCTGCCACATAAAGTTCCACAGATGACTGCTAAAAAAATAGGTATAACTATTTTCTTTAATTTACTTTTCATTTTATCACCAAAAATAGTATATACCTATTATTATAATTTTTTTGTCGAATTATCTCAAGATAAGATATAATATTCGAGAGTGAAATACTTTCTAACTAAGATAATTTCAAATAAAAAGAAGATAACTAGTACCTTCTTATTAATAATTTTCATAAAATTCACAATACAATGTATTAGGAATACCATTTGTTATTTCCAAGTAATATCCCTGATATCTCATAGTATCTAGACTATTAAAATTATATACATTTTTCTTTTCTTTATCAAGATAACAGGCCATTAAAGTAGTATTTTGAGAAGATTCAAATAACTGATCATAATTAGCATATAAGTCTACATCATAGCCATTACTTTTTTTTCTTATCAAACGAAATTGTAGTAGACATATCTCCATATCTTCCCGACATGTATAAGTGTATTGTTGCAACCTCTTCTTCTTGTCTAACTAAATTAATAGGGATAACCATCTCATAAGCATTATCAGTAAAGATATTTTTTAACTTAATATTAAAAAAAACTATTCTATCACTTGGTTTAACACTTCTATTAATATTACTACTAATCTCTACTTCACTAATACTATCATCTACTTTTTTTGAATATAAAGTTACTCTATCTTTTCCTTCTTCAGCACCTTCAGAAAATCTAATTTCTTTACTTACACTATCATAGTATAACCATCTTTCTTCCGTTACTCCACCAATTCTGTTACCCCAAATATTACACCCTTTGCTTTCGCAATTAACTAAATCTAAACCATCTGTTTCAATAATATAATCTTTTATCTTTTCTTTAATATTATTAATTATAATAGCATCATCATAAGCAATAACTGTTTCATGATAAACATCATCTGTCTTACTAACTAGTTTAACGGTAATTTCAATCAAAAAGAAAGCAATGGCAAAAGCAATTGTAGAAGCCAAAATAATTTCTACGGTTAAATATCCTTTTCTATTTAATTTCATATCATCACCTTACCCTTAGTCCATAGTAGTAGCAGTCATCCCCTGTTTTACACATTTCTGTTATAAGCATATATTCATATTTTTCAGTATAATCAAAGTGTTCTTTTAAATAGGAAATATAATCTTTAAAAGTTGTATTACTATTCATTTCTGCAAGTAAACCAACGCTATTAGCATCATAAAGTGAGAAATACATTTTAATACCTCCCCCAGAAGCAGTATCAATGTTATATGCTGAATAAAAATTAGAATCATTTGAAAATACATTATTTAAATTCACTTCTTTACTATCATTAGTACTAATATACTCGTTAATATACCCCATATAAATAAGCATATCATTTACTTCTTCAGTAAAATATAATGTATCAATATCATAATATCTATTTCTAGTATCATAAGCATTATTAATTCTTGCTAATGCTGTGTATAAAGTAACAAGTACTGTACATATTATTACAGAAACTACTACTACTTCAGCCATCATAAATCCTTTACGATTTAGTTTCATAATTTATCACCTTTTTATTATTTTATATTGCTATTTAATTAATTATATTATATAATATTTATAGAATAAAATCAATAAAAAGAATGAAAAGAGGGATAATATGCAGAATAATAATGTGACTACTGTTAAAGGTAACTATAATAGTAATCAAAATCAAATGAATAGGCAGCAAGGAATAAAAGGGCAAAATAATATTAATCCAAATACACAAACTAACAATATTCCTCAAGGCAATAATATGCAAAATAATATTGATTTCACTAGAGTACCTGTAGTTACTACTGTTAATAATCTTATAGTTACTGCTGTAAATCTTGGAGCAAGTGATATGCACTTTGATCCTACGGAAGATGGTATAATTGTAAGGTTTAGAATAGACGGCTTATTAAGAAATTATGTTTCATTACCCCAAGAAATTAAACAAAATGTAATTACGAGAATTAAAATAATGGCTGGAATGAATATAACTGAAACTAGACTACCGCAAGATGGAGCTATTAAAGATAAATTAAATGGTAAAGATTTAGATTTAAGAGTATCAGCCTTACCTACTAAAAGAGGCGAAAAAATAGTAATAAGAATTATGGATTATTCTATGAGTTTAAAAGGTATAGAATATTTATATTTTAATGAAACTAACTATAATAAAATATTAAAAATGTTAAATTTTCCAAATGGTATAATATTAGTTACTGGTGCTACTGGTACTGGTAAATCTACTACTCTATATTCTTTTCTTCAAAAATTAAATGTTGAAGGATCTAACTTAATTACAGTTGAAGATCCAGTAGAAATGGATATTAAAGGTGTTAATCAGGTTCAAGTTAATAGTGATATTGGACTAGATTTTGCTACAGTTCTTAGGAGTATTTTAAGACAGGACCCTAATGTTATAATGATTGGTGAGATAAGAGACTCAGAAACTGCTCAAATAGCGGTAAGAGCTTCAATTACTGGACACTTAGTATTATCTACTATTCACACCAATAATTCATTAAATACTATTGAAAGATTACTTGATATGGATGTTGAAAGATATTTACTTGCATCAGCATTAACCGGTATTGTATCGCAAAAATTAGCTAGAAAATTATGTGATAATTGTAAAAGAAAAAGACCAGTAACTGTTATGGAAAAGAATTTATTTAAAACTGTTCTAGGATTAGACATTAATGAAGTGTATGATGCTAATCCAACAGGTTGTCCACATTGTAGTCATGGTTATAAAGGTAGAATTGCTGTTCAAGAAGTACTTCTAATAAATCAGGATATTAGAGATGCTATAAGTGCTGGTATTAGAAAAGAAGAACTTAGAAGTCTTGTATATAATAAAGACGTTATAACAATGTTGCAAGATGGACTATATAAAGTTATATCTGGGTTTACTACTACTGAAGAAATATTAAAACAAATAGAAGTTGAAGATGAAGATTTTGGTATAAAATAAAAAAAGAAGAAATCTTCTTTTTTATTTGCCTTGAGTAGCAGTAGCTCTAATTTTTCCATAATATTTGGAATTAGCATCAGAGTTAATAACTACTTCTTTATCAACCCATACATAAATTTTATAAGTAGTACTAGCACTACTAGCCTTAGTAAGAGTACCAATATCTAAAGCAATCTCTCCACTTTTAGTAATGTTACCCTTTAAGTTAGTAGCAGTACCATCTTTAACTACTTGATAATTAAGCAAACCCTCTCTATATAAATTACTACTAGTAGTATTAAGTGTTTCTAGATATAAAGTACCTGTTCCATTAGTAGTACAACTATTTTTAATATTAATCTTAATCGTAGCAAATAGGCCATCAGTATAACTACTAGAAGGATTTAATTGTCCACTTATATCTTGTCCTTTATCATAATATATATCAAAACATCCGGAAGTTAACTTTATATTTGTTTTAGTACTTTCCCAATTTAATGCTGCATAAGTAAGACCAGATATTAATAAAATAAATAATACTACTCCTAATATTGTTCCATATAACTTAGTTTTATTCTTCATAGTATCCCTACTTTCATATTAATGATATCATAAAATATATATTAATTCAACAATTTTAAAAAGAAAAAGAATAAATTTACATAAACTTATTCATTTGTTTCATCATTTGATTTACTTGTTTTTGAGATGGTGTCCTTCCCATCTGACTCATCATTGTCTTAATCATTTGCTCATTAATAGGAGGATTCTTTTTTAATTCTTTTTTCATTAATTTTCTAGCTACTAGAAATCCTATTACTAATCCTACTACTAAACCTATTACTATATATAATATATCCCAAAGCATATTATTCTCTCCTCTCTATAGTTATTGTACTATTAAATTATTATTTTGTAAAGAATTTAATTTAGATAACCAGAAATAATCCATATTTTCAAAGTCACAGACAAATAAATTATTATTATAATTATTTATATCATTGAAAAAAATACTATAGTTATTTTCTGTTTCTATCTTAATATTATAATTATTTATTCTTAAAATACTCTTATCAGTTGTATTTAAATAATGAATATTATCTTTTCTCTTATATCCATATTTATATTTATACTCATTATAAATATATTCATTTAACATTATCTTATTAAAAGGATTTGCTATTTCTTCTAATACATGATAAGCTTTAATACTATTATAATCTCTAGAATAATATATTTCTTCAAATATTTTATACATCTTAAAAGGTTTATCTTTATACATATAACTATAATATTTATTAACATTAAAAATATAGTATGTTCTCATTTATATCACCATAAATAAAATATCATACTATATTTATTTATTTTGTCGAATTATAAATTATTCTTTATTTTTATTACTAAATCAGTCATATCTAATTCAAAGAAATTTAATACTTCTTTTTCACTACCACTCTTACCAAAAGTTGGTATGTTAACTAGGTCTTCATCAGATGAGATAAAGCGATACCAATTGGCGTCATTAGATAATTCTATAACCATACGACGATATCCTGTCGGTAAAACCTGCTCCTGATATTCTTTATCTTGTTTTAGGAATAAATTCATATTAGGCATTGATACTACTCTGGCTTCAATATAATTCTTTAGTAATTCTTCTTTTATATTAACCGCTAATTCTACTTCACTACCTGTTGCTATTATTACTAAATCTAATCTTGTTCTTACTTCACTAATTACGTAGCCTCCACGTGCTACTTTGTTTGGATTAGTGTATTTCATTGTGTTGTTATGACCACGAGGTAATATTAAGGCTGATGGTTTACCTTCTCTTAGAATATTTGTCCAAGAACCCATTAGTTCTTTATAATCAGCAGGTCTATATACTGATAAATTAGGTATACTTCTTAAGGCTCCTAGTTGTTCTACGGGTTCATGAGTTGGTCCATCCTCTCCTACTCTAACACTATCATGAGTAAAGATATATGTTACTGGTAAGTTCATCATGGCACTCATTCTAATAGATGGTTTCATATAATCAGAAAAGGCTAAGAATGTACTTCCATAACTACGAATATTAGTTAAGGCTAAACCATTTAAGACTGCTCCCATAAGATTCTCTCTAACACCAAAGTTAATATTACGACCAGAATAATCGTCTACTGAGAACTCATTCTTTCCTTTTAGATATGTCTTAGTACTACAGAATAAATCAGCTGAACCTCCCATAAAGTTTGGTATAAAGGTACTAATAACATTCATTATTTGATAATTTATATCACGCATAGCTTTATCTTCAAATATCTTACTAGTATCAATAACTGCTGCTATATCAAGAGATATTTTTTCATTTTCTATTACTAAATTTATTTTATCTCTTTCACTATCAGTAGCATTAGCTATATACATTTCATATTCAGAATACCAATCGCGATAATAATCTTCAGTTCCATCTTTAATAAACTTCATAGCATTATTTCTGTCATTTTCACTATAGGTAAAGGCTGGTCCTCCTTTTAATTTTGTTCTTATTTCTTCTAAGTCTTCTTTATCTAAATTGGCATGTATTCTATTAGTTCCTTCATACTTGGAATATATACCTAGTGTTGTTTTAATTTCTATTAATACTGGTTTCTTACTCTTTTTAGCTTTTTCGATAGCATTAGATATTTCACCAATATTTTCGCCATCTTTTACTTTAATTACTTCCCAGTTCATTGAAGCAAATCTATCAGGAATATTTTCATACATAGCTTTATCTAAATCACCATCAGCAGTTACACCATTGGAGTCATATAGAACAATTAAATTATCTAAGCCTAGATTGCCCGCTAGGGAAGCTGCTTCATAAGATATTCCTTCCATTAGGTCACCATCAGATACTAAGGTATATATCTTATAGTCAAAGACAATGTTTTTCTTTTTATTAAAGGTGCTTTCTAAATATTTTTCACCAATAGCTAATCCTACTGATGTAGCAAATCCTTCTCCTAATGGACCTGTTGTTACTTCAATACGATTGTTTAAATTATATTCAGGATGACCAGTACACTGAGAATTTATTTTACGAAAGTTTTTTAATTCTTCTAGATTAAATTCATCTAATAGATAATATAATGTACTATATAATAAGGCTGAACCATGACCTGCACTTAATACAAATCTATCTCTATTACACCATGCTTTTCTTTCTAAATCAAATTTTAGGTGATATGCAAATAATGTATATAGTGTGGGAGCAGCATCTAGAGCTATTCCTGGATGACCAGATCCTGCTGCATTTATCATATCTAATGCTAATAATCTTATATCATTTACAATTCTTTTTTCATTTAGTTTCATATTTCTACCTACCTTATAATTTAATTCTATCATAATTTAGTGGAAAATAAAAGAAGAAATGTTATTTTCTCCTTTAGTTATGGGTTTTTATGTAAACTATTTAATTGACTTCGAGTAATTTTTTTATTTTTAAGAAGAATGATTCTTTTTCGTCTTTCTTTGTTACTTCAAGTAATTTTTTAAATAATTTTATTTCATCCTTTTTAAAGACTACTTTTTTAGAACACTCACTTTAAACTGGTTGTTTCTCAGAAATAATAACATCGACAATTTCTTTTACAGAATTAACAAAATCTTCATAACTGATATTTCTAGCATAATAATTTTTTCTTTGATAATTGTTCCAATATTCTTGCAATGCTAAACTTTCTTTAATTATATTAAATCTATTTTCTAAATCTTCTAATAAAATTAATGTATTTCTTCTTTCAAAAGTGTTATATATTGCTTTATATAATTTTTCTTTATCAATATTATTAATCATTAATTTATAAATATCATAAAAATCTTTTGCTCTCGTATCAGTTTCTAATGTTTCTATTAGTGTCTCGAATTTCTCTGCTATAACACTATATTTACTAAAAGCCATTATTTTTATAACTTTATCATCTATTAGACATTTGTATTCAATTAATTTTTTATCTGTTAATCTAGTTAAAGTTATCCTAGGAATATTTAATTTGTTTAATTCTTCAACCGTTATTGAATCACTATTATCTTTCATATAATTTAATACTTTATTTTCATAATTCATAATGTTCCTCCTATAAGGAAAAAAAAGATTTTTTCCTTTTTATAGGAACGTTATATCATTTATTTGCCTTTATGTAAAGAAAATTTGTTCTTTTTATATAATAAAAAATAAAAGAAGAAATGTTATTTTCTCCTTTATTTATGGGCTTTTATGTAAAATTAATTTACTTCTAATAGTTTCTTTAGTTTTACAAAGAATGAACTTTTATCTTCTTTTTTTGTTACTTCTAATAACTTTTTGAATAATCTTATTTCATCTTTTTTAAAAACTACTTCTTTAGAGCCTACTTCAATTAATCTTATTACTTCTTCTATTTTATACCATCTTACAAAGCTTAATTCTTCTTTTTGAATTATGAAGTCTTCAACATTTTTATTTGATATTACATAATATGGATACATATAATGATTATTATATTTTTCTTCAACTAAATACTTATCACAAAGTGGATGAAGATCTTCTTTTTTTATTTTTAGTCCTACTTCTTCTTTAGTTTCTCTTACAGCACATGTTAATATATCTTCACGATATGATTGATGACCGGCGATTACTCCTAATTTATTGGGACAAAATCTTCGATTCTTACTTCTTCTTTGAAGTAATACTTCTCCTTTATCATTTATGATATATATAGTTACTTCATTATGTAATTTACCTCTATTATGTAATTCTTCTCTTTCTATTATTTCATTAGTATCATTTCCTAGTTTATCTACTACCCTTAATAATTCCATTCTTATCACCTACACTACTCTTATAGTATATCATAAATATAGAAAAAAAGAAACTACTTAATTTTATAAGTAGTGCCTTCTCTAGTATCAATAAGTTCTATTCCTTTACTTAGAAGTTCATCTCTAATAGTATCTGATAAAGCATAATCTTTATTTTGTTTAGCTATTTTTCTTTCTTCTATTTTATCTTGAATATACTTTTCTAACTCTGAATCAATACTGTCTTTTTCTTTAATTAAATCAAGGCTTAGTACTTTATCGAAATCTTTGATTAGATATATTTTTGTAGTACCGTTTATGGTATCATCTTTTATTAAATCATATAGTACTGTTATACTATTAGCGGTATTTAAATCATTAGATAATTCTTCTTTAAATCTATCTTGATATTCTTTTACTTTATCTTTTTGAAGATTACCTTCTTCTTTAATTAAAGATATCTTATTTATTAATTTATTATATTGATTTTGAATTTGTTCTAAAACAGGATATGAGAAGACTAATTGTTTACGATAATGACTTTGAAGACACATAAATCTAAAAGCTAATGGATTATAACCATTTTCTTTTAAAACACTTACTGATAAAACTGCTCCTTTACTCTTACTCATTTTACCTGATTCATCCATAAGATGTTCGTTATGGAACCAATAATTACACCATTTATGTCCTAAATATGCTTCACTTTGAGCTATTTCATTGGTATGATGTGGGAAAATATTATCTACTCCTCCACCATGAATATCAAGATGTTCACCAAGATATTTTAAACTAATTCCGGTACATTCTATATGCCAACCGGGATAACCTACTCCAAATGGTGAATCCCATTTTAAATCTTGATCTTCAAACTTACTCTTAGTAAACCATAAGGCAAAGTCTGCTTGATTTCTCTTATTATCATCAAAGTCTACTCCTTCACGAACTCCCACAACCATATCATCTTCTTTATGGTTAGTAAGTTTATAGTAATCTTCTAATTTACTTACATCAAAGTAAACATTACCTCCGGCTTCATAAGCATAACCATCATTTAATAATTTAGTAATAATCTTAATATATTCATCAATATTATCAGTAGCAGGACTTACTACATCTGGCATGCGACAATTTAACATATCAAAATCTTTAAAGAAGGCATCAGTATAAAACTTGGCTATATCCATAACTGATTTATGTTCTTTCTTGGCACTAGCTACCATTTTATCTTCACCGGAGTCAGAGTCACTCTTTAAATGTCCAACATCAGTAATATTCATTACTCTTTTTACATCATAACCTAAATATCTTAAAGTCTTATCTAAAATATCATGACCTATATAATTACGCATATTACCTATATGTGCATAATGATATACAGTAGGGCCACATGTATAGAAACCTACTTTATTACCTTCATAGGGTATAAATTCTTCTTTTTGTCTTGTTAATGTGTTATATAATTTCATTTTAATCCTCCTAATTATTATATTTTTATTTATTATATAAAAGAACTTATCTATTATGATAAGTCCTCTTCGTATACTTTATTTATCTTGTTAAGCATAAAGAAATAGACCTATCATTTAATAGATCTTGACAACACATTTTATTAGTAGTAAGTCTATTCATAGTATCTCTTCCTTTCTTACAATATTATTTTATAATAAATTATTTGTTTAGTCAATGTTATTTATAGAAAAAGGAAGATTATTTTTCTTCCTTCTTCTTATCATGATTCCATATTATATTTGTTTTTAATACTAATAGTAATGTAAGAATAAATAATATTACATATATTATAATACCATATTTATTAGTTCCTAACATCTTATTACCAACAGCGTATAGTATAGATGCTATAGCAAATAAAATATCTACTAAATATATTATTAAAACTGTCTTTCTTTGAGATAATCTTAATTTTAATAACTGATGATGTAAATGATTTTTATCTGGTTCTCCTAGTGGTTTATGATTTATTAATCTTCTTAATATAGCAAATAATGTATCCATAATAGGTATAGCTAGTAATAACATTGGTACTAGAAATGATGTTAATGTTATATTTTTAAATCCTAATAAAGCTATTACGGCGATTATATAGCCTAAGAACATACTACCAGAATCACCCATAAATATTTTAGCAGGATTAAAGTTATGAACTAAGAATCCTAAGGTGCTTCCTAACATTATGAATGTTAAAATTATATCTAAACCATTAGAATTATTAAGTAACATAGCAATAACTCCTATTGTTAGAAAATAAATACTTGCTATTCCTGATGATAATCCATCTAATCCATCAATTAAATTAATACAATTAATTATAGCTACAATAAATATTATAGTTATTGGATATGCTAATATACCAAAATCTATATATAAGCCAAATGCTGATATGTCTTGCAATAATATTCCACCATATAATGGTACAATAGAAGCCCCTACTGTTTGAGCAAGTAATTTCCATTTAGCAGGTACTGGTTTTATATCATCAAAAATACCAGTAACTAATATGATAAAGCTTCCTATTAAGATAGCATTCATTTGAACTGAATGAACACCAAATAACATATATCCTAGTAAAAAGCCAGCATATATACCAAGGCCTCCCAATCTAGGAATAGGAACCTTATGTACCTTTCTAGCATTTGGTATATCCATTGCTCCAATAAATTCTGCCATTTTCTTTACTACTGGTATAAATAGTGCAACAAAAACAAATGTTACTAATACCATTAATAATACATTTTTTATTTCCATAATTAATACAACTCCTCAAATAACTAATACATTTATATTATATAACATATTTTGTTTTTTATCAATCATATGATATTATTAATTTTTTAAACCCTTATAATAATTTGAAATTAAAATATTTGAACTATATTCTACTTTATTAAGTAATTCTGATGTTAATGGTTTAATATCAGTTCCATCATAATATGTATAATCTCTAAATATAACATACTCTTCATTAGTATTTAGTGCATCGTAACCAGTATATAAATAATCATTATCTATTCCAAACAAATTTACAATAGTAGGTAAAATATTTATTGAACTAGTTACAACATCTATTTGATTACTATCCAGTTCACTACTATAAATAAAGAACTTTGTTTTATTTAATTTTTCTGTTTCATCATCTCTAATAATGATTTTATTAGGATGATCACTAAATGCCACTATTGCAGTATCTTCTAAAAGATTATCTTCTTTTAATTTTTCTAATAGTAACTTAAACATATTATCAGTTTCTCTAGCTGCAGAAAAACCACATAGATATTCTTCATTAGTGATATCAGGATATATTTCTTTTATATCATCTAAGTTTGTAGTACATTCTATTTTTTCATAAGTATATGGTGAATGTGGCGAATAAGTTATAATAAAACTCATAAATTTATCATTTAATTGTACTATCTGATTATAACCATCTCTAATAATATAACTATCTAAATCTAAATATTTATCATCTATATTCATATCTAAATAGCTATGGTACTTGTTATATCCAAAACTTAAATGCATATTTTCTCTGTTATAAATAAAGCCACTTGATCTATGAAATGAGTTTGTTATATATCCTTCTTTTTTAAATAAATTAGCAATTGAATACGGATAATCATTATCAACATAAGCATAATTAGGAGATAGTTTATTTATGCTGGGATACATTCCAGTATTGGCAATAAACTCTGTATTAGCGGTCTCTCCAGTAACATACCCCGGCGAATAATGATTAGTAAAATTGAAGCCATGATTCATCATCTCATGCATTGTTGGAGTAACTTCTTCATTTACCATCCAATCATCCATACTTTCCATCATCACAAATATTAAATTTTTATCCTTAAAGATACCAGTATAATTTTTATCATTTACTTCTTTTTTGTTTTCTTCTATATATTTTGTTACATTTTCTCTAGCATTAACTGAATTATCTTTTTCTAAAAAGCTATGATAAAAGTCATTGATTATATATTCGTAAGTACCACATATTCTAAGTAGCTTTGTTGGCTCTATCCAATTTTTGTAATAATTAGATGAATTGTTGGATACTTCTCTAGAATCCCAACCATCACTAGTATTATTTAACTTGGTATTAATAAAGATTATTCTTCCACCAATAATTAGTAAAATTATCCCTATCAAAATGATGGTTTGTTTTGTTTTTATTTGATATACTTTTTTTGTTTTTGTTTTAAATATCAATATAATTATATCTACTGCTGTTAAAACAAATAAAACTAATTTCAAATTAATAAATTTAAATATTGAACCTAAAAAAGAAAATCCATCTCCAGAGAGGAATAAATCCTTCCATGAAAATATTGAATGGAAATATGAATTCATAAAGTAATTTACTATTGACAAAATCAATAACAAAATATTTATTATGCAAGATATTATCTTTCTAGGTTTTGGATTCATTGCATATAATATTATAAAATATAATAATACCCATAATATATTAAACACTATTGCTGTTTTTACTAAGTGCTCACTTACACTCAAACTTCTTGTTATTAAATATTGATTAAAGAAATCAATAAATATCAAATATATTCCTTCATAAATAAAGAATAATATTGTTTTAAAATAACTATTATTTTTAATTTTATCTATCATGATTTTCCCCCATATTACTATTTATAACCACTATTTAGTATATTTATCAATTATTGCATCTACTATATACTTGCTAGTAAAACCATCACCATATGGATTAGAAGCATGACTCATTTTATTATATTCTTCTTTATCATCTAATAATTTTTTTGTTTCTCTATATATTGTTTCTTCATCAGTTCCTACTAATTTTAGTGTACCAGCAGCAATGCCTTCTGGTCTCTCTGTTGTATCTCTTAATACTAAAACTGGTTTTCCAAGAGATGGAGCTTCTTCTTGAATGCCACCAGAATCAGTTAAAATTATATAACTTTTATTTTGGAAATTATGGAAATCAATTACTTCCAATGGCTCAATTAGTCTTACTCTATCAATTCCTTCAAATACTTCATTTGCTACTTCTCTTACTTTTGGATTTAAGTGTATTGGATATACTACTTTAACATCAGGATATTCTTCAACAATTCTTTTTACTGCTTTAAATATATGTCTCATTGGTTCTCCTAGATTTTCTCTTCTATGAGCAGTAAGTAATATTAGTTTATCATTACCTACCCAATCAAATATTTCATTATTATAATCTTCTTTAACAGTTGTTTTCATAGCATCGATAGCAGTATTTCCTGTTACATATATTTTATCTTCTGATATATTTTCTTGTAATAAATTATTCTTACTAACTTCTGTTGGCGCAAAATACATATCAGTCATTCTATCAACCATTTGTCTATTCATTTCTTCAGGAAATGGTGAATATTTATCCCATGTTCTAAGTCCTGCTTCAACATGTCCAATATCTACTTGATTATAGAAAGCTGCTAGTGCACCGGCAAAAGTTGTTGTAGTATCACCATGAACTAATATAATATTAGGTTTTTCTTTTTTGATAACTTCTTCTAATCCTAATAAAACTCTAGAAGTTATTTCACTAAGAGTTTGTCCTTGTTTCATGATATTCAAATCATAATCAGGTTTAATGTCAAATACATTTAATACTTGATCTAACATTTCTCTGTGTTGTGCAGTTACACAAACAATACTTTCTATTTCTTTTCTTCCTTCTAATTCTTTTACCAATGGAGCCATTTTTATAGCTTCTGGTCTTGTTCCGAATATTGTCATTACTTTAATCATTTTCTTTTCTCCTTCTTTCACTCTTAAAATCTAAAATATATAAATGGATTATAACTAGAACTAGTTAAACAAATAATGCATATTAAAAATAATGTTAATAAAATAATATTTAAAATTATTTTATATATAATTTTGCTTGAATACTTTTCATTTAACTTTTTAAATATTGGAAATGAAAGTATAAATGCTGGTACAATAAATATTAATGAATTAAATGTTGAAAGATTATCTGCTAGTATTGTTATCCAATCGGTTTGTTTATAACTAAACATAGTTTTTATAAATAATAATAACTCATTTAATGAATTTGATCTAAAGATCATCCAACCAATCATTACAATAATAAATGTATATAACCAATTTATAATTGATGGTAGCTTATTTAATAATTTATTTAAAAATAGTTTTTCAAATAATAATAGTAAACCATAATATATTCCCCAAATAATAAAATTCCAAGCTGCCCCGTGCCAAAGGCCAGTTAACAGCCATACTAATATAATATTTCTAATCCATTTAAATTTATTTACTCTATTTCCGCCTAATGGAATATAAACATAATCTCTAAACCAAGTTGATAATGATATATGCCATCTTCTCCAAAATTCAGTAACAGATTTTGATATATATGGATAATCGAAGTTTTCTAAAAAATGAAAACCAAATATTCTTCCTAAACCTATTGCCATATCACTATATCCTGAAAAGTCAAAATATATTTGAAGAGTATAAGCTAATGTTCCAAGCCATATTATAGATGTTCCGTATGAACCATTGTGTTTGTTAAATATTAAATCTGCTAGTAAAGCCATTTGATTTGCAATAATAACTTTTTTTGATAAGCCTATAATAAATCTTTTGGTTCCAGCAATAACATCTTCTTTAGTTTCTTTTCTATTATCAATTTCTTCTTCTACTGTTTCATATCTAACTATAGGACCCGCTATTAATTGAGGAAATAATGATACATATAAAGCTAGTGAAAAATAATTTTTTTGCAATTTGATTTTTTTATTATATAAATCTATTATATATGATAATATTTGAAATGTATAAAAACTTATTCCAATAGGCATAATTACATTTATTAAATTTATTTTTGTATTAAAAATAGAATTAATATTTTCTATTAAGAAATTACTATATTTAAAAAATATCAAGCTACCAAGAACTAAAATTATACACAATATTAAACTTAGTTTCTTTAAAGTCAACTTTTTTTCTCTATCGAATTTATCAATTAATATACCAAAAATATATACAATTAATATTGTTAGTAGCATTAACAATATATATTTAGGTTCTCCCCAAGCATAAAATAATAAAGAAAAAATTAACAATACTACATTTTTATATTTTCTATTTTTTATTATAAAATAAAGTATTAGTAAAATTGGCAGAAAGCCAAACAAGAAAGTCAAACTACTAAATAACATGCTATACCTCCAAGTTAAATTCACTCATTGTAAAGTAATCTTTATTTCCTATCAAAAGTACTTTATCAATATTATTATCATTTAGATATTCTAAATAATTAAATTTTTTATTATTTTCTCTTTCATAGTTTCTTAAATCAATAGAATAAGTTTTATTAAAATGACTTGCTAATAACTTTAATAAAGCATTATCATAAGATTCTCCTACTATTAAAATGTTATCTTTTGAATCATCATGATTATCAAAAATTATTTCACCATCATCATAACCATAAAAGCTTCCATATGATACATCTTCTTTAGGATTATTTATATGATATTTTTGATTTCCATAATCACTTTTTTTGCCATTAATATATATGTCATAATTAGGAAAGTCAAATTCATAAGCACAAAATTTTTCTTTATAAAAATGCGTAGCACCACTAAAGTTTGCTTTTGAACCACTAAAATTATCATTCAAACAAACTTTATCTTTATATTTTAATGGCTCATCATTGGTCAATATCTTTACAAGTTCAGTATAAGCTAAATAAGAACCTTTATAATTCCAATGATGATCTGTTTTGTAAAAGTTATCTTTAAATTCTTCAAAACTATTAATTTCATATTTATAAATTTTATCAGTATGTATATTTTCTTTTAAATAATCATAAATATCTGTTTTTTCGTTTGTAGTAAAATTAATATCTGTATCTTTTTCTATATAGTAGATATAAGTATCTACAGTAGTATTAGCTAAAGTATTATTTATACTAGCAATTCTTTTATCAAAATCATCTTTTGCATAAGAAATATATCCTGGATAATAAACCAAATTTTTGTCACATCCAAAACTAACTGTTGATTCTCCTAACTGTATATATCTATTACTACAATCATTTTTAAATCCAATATCTGCTACTATATTAGTAGTTACATTATGTAAAAAATTATATCCTTTTTTCATCACTGTTGCTAAAGGTATTTGATCAGAAAATGCTAATTCGACATCATCTTGAAATGATTTATCTAGTATTTTGTTTATACTTACCTTTGGCATTTTATATGCTGTTCTATTTTCATAGTAATTAATATCATCTGAATTTAATATAGTATTTAATAGTCCAACAAATAATACTAAAAAGGCAAATACTATGAAAATATTATCAATTATTTTTTTATTGTCTTTTTTTTTTACTTTAAATAAAAACTTTACATTGCTATCATAAAATCTTTTTATTCTTTTAGGTTCTTTTAGTATTCTATATAACCATTCTAAATTTAATTTAATAAACAATTTAGGTGCTCTCTTTTTATGCCCACTTATTACATCAAAGGAACCTCCTACCCCAACAAATATTCCCTTATCAAATTTATTTAAATGCTTATATATTAATTTCTCTTGAAGTGGAATACCAAGAGCTACTAATACTATATCAGGTTTTGCTTTTGCTATTTTTTCAAACACCTTATCTTTATCTTTTTCATAGCCATTAGCAGTTCCAGATAATTTTAAATTAGGATAATTATTTTTTAAAACTTCTTTCATAGAATCAATAACTTCTTGTTTTGCCCCAAATAAATAAATAGATTTCTTTTGTTTATTACCAAGTTCTAATAATTTATTAGCAATATCAATGCCTGCTATTCTTTCTTTAATATCATAATTAATCATTCTAGCTGCTTTTACTATTCCAATACCATCAGGTACTAATATGGTCTCTTTATCTAAAAGCAGGTCCCTCATTTCTGTATCTTTTTCACTCATCATAAAAGTTTCTGGATTTGCTGTAACAATGAATGTCTTTTTATTTTCTTTTAAATTCTTATCTAATATTTTATAAAAAGATTCTTCACTCTTATTATATAATTTATCAAACAATTCTTTCATTAAGTTTACCTCCTATGTATACCTAAAACAATTATATCAAAAAAAGCCTTAAAAAAAAAGGCTTTTATGCCTTTTTTTACTTTATTTGATCAAAATATTTATTTAAATCACTAATTGTAGTATAAGTAACAATTACAAATCTTCTAAGTCTAAACTTATCACTACCTACATGTATTAAATTATCACTATTATTACTCTCGCCAATAAATGCCATAGTGAATCCTGCTTGTTTTAGCATCTTAATACTATAATCATTATACTCATAAAAAGGATAACAGAATACTGTACTTCCATTTAATTCTTCCCTACTTTGCTTTAAATCTTTTTGTATTTCTTCTTCTGGTAGACATTTTATTGCTCCACCTTGTCCTCCATGGCACTTACCACCATCATGCATATTATGGGTGTGTGAATGAAGCTCAATATAATCAGTTTTATAATACTCTTTCTCATCAAACCAAGAAGTTACTAAAAATATTGTTGCATACATTTTATATTCAGTAAGTAAATCTACTGCTATTTTTGTTTTAGGACCATCATCAATAGTTATTAATACACTTTTAGGAAGTTGAACCTTTCCATCAATATACATTTCAACTTCTTTCATCTGTAATGTTAACATATCTTTTTCTTTAATTAAATTCAATTGAGACTTAAATTGTTTTTTAGAATGACATATTTCAGTAGTACAATTAGCCTTTTCTTCAGCATTATTTTCATCATAAAATGCATGATAATTTAAAACAGCTATACCAGAGGAATTTTTCTTATCTGTATTATTATTTTTATTTATTTCTTTTACATCATTTTTCTTTACATATAATAATCTATTATTAAATTCAACACCATATTTATCAGTATCTTTTATAATAATAGGTAAATTATATGATTTATTAAATGAATATATCAAATTATCATTATCATCATAAAATAATGTCTTATCATTAGTAACTATATTTTCATTAAATACAATATAATTCTTATATCTATCACTAACTTCAGATAATTTATCAATCTTATCAACATCTTGATATTTAATATAATAACTGTCATCAAAAGTAATAACCTTAAAATATTTAGTATCTTCAGATATATTTTCTTTATTTAAACTTAATTCAACATCTTTACCTACAGTCCCTACTTCTTCATTATTTTCATTATATAATTTTGTTTCTTTATTAGTCTTAACAAATTTATTATAATGATTATTTATTTCTTTAATAAGACTTTCTTTCTTTAAATTATTATTATTATTTTGAATATAATTATATGTAATATAACCAATACCTACAAGTAATATAATAATTATTGAAATAATAATTATTAATTTATTCTTTTTTCTTTTTCCTCTCATATATACCTCACAGTTATATTTTATTTTAGTATATTAAACCACTCTTCTTTAACATTATTAATTAAATATTTTTGACAATATTTATATCCTTTATTACTATATTCACTACCATTTTTATTTTTTAATTCTTTAATTATTTCCGTAGCCATCTTTTCTTTATCTCTATCTTTTACTAAAATCCCTACATTATTTTTTAATAATTCTCTAGCACCATCAGATGAATCAAAGGCAATACATGGTAATCCATAACTCATAGCTTCAATTAATACTAAACCAAATGATTCAGTATAAGATGGTAAAATAAATATTGAAGAATCTAAAATATATTTTTCTTTTTCCTTATTTCCTAAAAAACCAGTGAAAATAATCTTATCAGTTAGTTTTAATTCTTTAGTATAATTTTCTAATTCTTTTTTTAATGGTCCGTCTCCCACAATAAATAGTTTAGTTTTTGGTAATTCTTTATTAACCATTTTAAATACATCTATTAAATCTTTTTGACCTTTTTCTGGACTTAATCTTCCTATAGTAATAATATTTTTATTATTTAACTTGCTTCTTTTATCTGGAAGATTATCTATTACATTAGGAATATATATACATTTGGTTTTACCTATTTTATTCTCATAAAATTCTTTTAAATTATTAGATACTACAACAAAGTAATCAAAACTCCTTATAGAATCTATTACTTTAGTTATATACTTTTTATCATTATTATGAAAATTATGTTCAGTTGCTATTTTTATTATATTATTATAAGCATAATATCCTACTAATCTACTATGAAAGGTTCTAGTAGTTATTATATAATCACTATAAGTATTTCTAATTGCCTTAATATTTCTACTTCTCTTAAGACACAATATTTTAGCTGATTTAAATCCTTCTTTAAATATACTAATTATATTTTTATTTTTTATTGCTTGTTTAAACTCTTCTTTGTTTGGCTTATCATCAATTAAATAAGTAATTTTAACTTTTTCTGAAAATGGAAATGCTGGTTTATCTAAAACTTTATATGTTGATATAATTTCTATATCATAGTTTTCTTCAAGCATTTTACATAATGATGATAAGTATTTTTCAACACCACCAAATCCTAGATGTAAAGCAAATATTGTTATTTTTTTTCTTTCTCTCTCTTCTGTTATTTCTAATTCACCTTTTGTCAAAGCACTATCTAGCATTGCCATTGCAAATGACACATATATAGATACTGCTGGAGCACTATATACATGACCTGCCATCATAGAAATCATTGTTATTATTCCAATTACATAAATATTTGTTAATTTAAAGAATGATAATCTAAATTTATTTTTAAATATAGATTTTAAAGTTCTATATACAATATATATTAATGGACTAAAATAGATTATAAATCCTATTATTCCATAGTGAAAGAAAACATCTAATGGATCTATTTCAATTAGTTTTTCTATTCTTTTATTATTTATTTCATTTCTATTTACAAAACCTATTCCTAAAAGTTTATCATCAATATTAGCATTGTCATATATTTCTAAAGTATTATAGAAAAATTTATCTCTCCCACTTAATGCTACTTTAATTATTCTTTGTACACTAGGACTACTGCTAGTATATTTGTTATTTTCTTTTTCATTGTCTTCTTTTACTTCTTCTTTGATATGACTAGATTCTGATATAGCATTTTGTAAATTTTTTACTGCAGGAATATTAGGTATCAATCCAAATGATATTACTATAATTATTATTGACCATTTTAAACCATAAGCCCTATTTTTTTTGTAATTAAATATGAAATATAATGCATAAATTATTTCAGTAATTAGCATTCCTAAAAATGAAGTTTTTGTTCCAAGTAATGTCATAGCAAGTATTACTATAGTAAATATCAGTGCTATCTTAATTATGCCTTCTCTTTCAAATAATAAATAATATAAGAAAGGAAATAAAGCTACCATTATTGCGCCAATTTCATTAGCGGCATAAAACCAACCAACAGTTCCTTTATTATCATCTAAATATGATGAAAATGCTGTATTTGTTATTTCGGGCATTATTATTAAAATAGAGTATAATAATGCTTCAATTATACATATTTTAAATATTTTCTCTTTCTCTAATTTAATTTCATCAAATACATTTATTAAGCATAATGCTGTTATAGGAAAATACATATACTTAAATAAATATATTACTTCTGTCTTGAGAAAACCTAAGCTCAATATTCCATTTTTTGTTATAATATACAATATACTAAAAATACAAAGTATTGCTAGATATATTAAACTCTTCTTTTTATGTACAGACTTATTTATAAATACTAAATATATAATCATACCAAACAAGAACAATCCTCTAACTATCATACCAATAGTTAATGGTAAACCAGCAAATCTCGTCATCAATGATGTCAATAAATCTAATATTGGTTGAATAAGTAAAAATACATAAAATATATTTGCTATTTTCTTATTGTTATTACTCCTCATAATTATTACCCTTTCTTAACTTTAAATATTAACTTAATTAATCCATACATTTTTAAATTTATTAATTTATATATTATCTTTCTATTTCTTGATAAAGTATTTACATATTCATTATTTTTATAATTAGGAAAATTCTTATTCATATAACAAATCAATTCATTAATTGTTTCACTCTTAATTTTATTATCAGTATCTGCACTTAAAACTCTAACAATAGCAGATATATAAATATGATCTATGGCTAAAAATTCTATTTTATTAAAATACTCTTCCTTTTTATTATGTTTAATATAAGATAAAATATCATTAAAAGCATCTAATATTTCTAAATTTTTTTTAACATTAGAATTATTCATTGTTGAGCCATTTCTTTTTAAATAATAATATAATGGTTCATCAAAATAATAATCAATATTTTTAGAATTTATTAATACTTTTAAAGTAAATGCTAAATCCTCGTACCAAACATGTTCTTTAAATCTAATATTCTTAATTATACTTTTTTTATATATTTTATTACATACACCCATGTTTCCAAAAAAAGCATTTTCCTTTTTATCACTTATTTTATCAAAATATGGATTATTATATTCATTATTATCTTCTGTTACTGTACAATCCCTTGTTATAACTATATCACTGTTATTTTTTATTGCTATATTATATAAAATTTCATACATATTAGATTTAATATAATCATCACTATCAACATACCCAATATATTCTCCATTTGCTTTTTCTAATCCATAATTTCTAGCAGAGCCTTGCCCACCATTTTCCTTGATATATGATTTTATTTTATCAGGATATCTCTTAACATATTTATCAATTATTTTTTGACTATTATCATGACTGCCATCATTTACCACAATTATTTCGATATCAGATAAAGTTTGATTTACTAAACTATCTAAACATTTACCTATATATTTTTCAACATTATATACTGGTACTATTACACTTATTTTATATTTACTCATTTTTTCACCTTTTAATTTTTGACTTTACTTTTAATACAAATTTAGAAACATTATACATTTTATGATAATTTAACCATGCAATTATTTTTCTATTTCTTGCCATACTTTTATAAAACGGTTGTTTTTCATAATCACTAATATGTTCTTTACAATATTTTATAAATGTCTTTATTACATCTTTTTTATCTTTACTCTTTTGAAGAGCCAATCTATTTATTGTAGTAATAAGTATATGATCAAATATCAAATAAGAAACAATATTTTCATCATACTTATTATTTTTCTTCAAATAGTTAATTATATCATCCATTACTACTATCATATCTAAATTCTTTTTAGAATTATTATTATTCATTGTAGACTCATGACCGCAATTGTAATGATAAAAACCTTTACTAATGTTAGATATTTTATCCGTATTAAAAAGTATTTTTGTAGTAAAATTAAAATCTTCATACCATAACCTAGATAAAAATTTCAAATCCTTAATTATCTTTTTCCTAAAAATCTTATTACATGCGGAAGGAGTAACTTCAAATACACTATTATATTTAGTACAGTTATGATAAATAGTATAATCACTATAATGATCAATCATATCACATATTACTATATCGCTTTTTTCAGTTTTTGCTAAATTATACATTTCTTCTAATGCTTCTAAATCAATCCAATCATCACTATCAACAAAAGATATATATTCTCCTTTTGCTTTTTCCATTCCTAAATTTCTAGCAGAGCCTTGTCCGCCATTTTCTTTAATAAATGATTTCACTTTGTCAGGATATTTTTTTACATATTCATCTATTATCTTTTGACTATTATCCGGACTACCATCATTCACCACAATTATTTCTATTTCTTTTAATGTCTGATTAACTAAACTATCTAAACATTTATCTATAAATTTTTCAACATTATATACTGGTACTATTACACTAACTTTAATCTTCATATCACACCTCATATTAACTAATAATTTAAATTTATTATTTATTGTTTATTATATTCAGAAGTTAACTCATCAAATCTCTTTTTTAATATTGCCAATTCCTTCTCTATACTAACTTTAATTTGCTTTCTTTTAGCTAAATTATTATGTTCAAAAGGGTCTTTGTTTATATCATAAACTTCTTTTAGTTCATTATCTTCAAATTTTCTATTAATATAAGCATCAATTATCACATCATAATTATTTGTTCTAACACCGAGAACAATAGGTCTTCTTCTTACATCAGGACAGCCACCTCCCATATATTCAATCAAAGCATAATCTCTGCCTTCAAATTTAATTAAATTTTTACCTTTAAATTCATTAGGTATTTTAATTCCAGCCAAACTAAGCAATGTAGAAGGAATATCTTTTGTTGCTAAATACTTATTTATTTTTCTTGGCTTAATATCTTTATCATAAATTATAAAAGGAACATTATAATTTTCTCTATAACAAGAATTAACACATTTTTCTCTAACGGGACAAAAATAATATGAAAAACCATGATCAGCTGTTATAACAACACTAGTATTATCAATTAATTTTTCTTTTTCTAAAAAATCAAAAATATTTTTAATAATGTTATCACAATATGATAATGCTAAATCATAAGCAACACTTCCTTTATATTTTTTTGGAACTTTATTTAAATAATTTCTAGCCCTTTCAAAATCATTATTAATTATATCAATATTATCAGTATCCCATGTAAAAAACATTTCATTAAAATGAACATCATCAATATGAACATAGCTCATCCAATTAGTATTCTTATTTTTCTTTATCCAATTCATTAATTCATGTGAAATTGTATAAAAAGATCTTTCATTTTTTAATAAATCGTAATTTGGAGCAATTCTCTCATATAAATCTTTATCAAAAAGAGAATTTTTATATCCGGCAAGTAACCCTTTAACAGTTTTAAAATCTCTTTTGAATAATGATTTTATAGTTTTTTTAAATGGAAATCTATTATATATTATATTTCTTGTAAAATCAATTTTAGCAATTTTCTTAAATACATCTTTATAATTATTCATTACCATATTTCTAACTTCATCATTATGGACCTTATCAACCATCATATATGTTTTAATTTTAAACAACTGATGATTTTCTCTTAAAGTTAATAATTTTTCTAAATAAACAGTCTTATTTTTGCAAAAATCGTTATACTCTTTTAATACCCTTTTCAAATCCTTATCCATTCCAGTTAAATCAATACAATCATATATCATCGAAGTTTCAGGATCTTTTTTTAATAATTTTTCAAAATATGATATCCATGCCTTAAAATTATCTTCAAGCATTGCAACCAAAAGCATTTTTTCTTCTTCTAATAAATCACCATTTAAATAAACATCACTAAAATATTTTAATCTATATTCCCAGACTTGCATAAATTGAAATCCTTCAGTATATTTCATTTCATCATAGCCTCTTACAAGCTGTGATGGATATATGCTTGGATAATATGTATTAAAAAAAGTTTTATATCCTTCCCTTTGAAAAACCTCTAATACACAAGTACTTCCCTTAAGTTTATCCATATATCCACCGTTATCCATGGTATCAATAGAACCAAGAAGAGACATAAGTGCCGCTTCTGTATATGGAGCTTCAGAATACATCCTATCTCCAGAAATCGATTTCTTTCTTAATTCTGTCAAAAATGGAACACTATATTTAGAAGTATCCTTATTAAAAATAACATCATTAGTAACAGAATCAATTACAATAAACAATACATTTTTTTTCATTTTTCAATTCTCGCCTTCTTGTATTCATCATATGGTAAATCAAAATTTAAATAATAAGGTGTATGTTCCCTAAATTTTATTTGTTCTTCACTAGGAATTTTCATATAATCCCCATAAATGTTTTTTAAATATTTATCAGTATTTTCAGGAACAGGAAGCATTATATCTTCAAACTTAACATACTTTGGTTTACCATATATTTCCCTTTTAATTTTATTTTGTATATAACCATCACCATCAGCAATTGAACACCAATATTCACAATCATTAGTATTATATTTAAAGCACCTTTTAGTAGTATATTTAAGTATTTTTCTTCTGCCAAATATTTTTAATATAATATCAAAAATACATCTTAAAAATTTATTATTAATGACATTCATATTAGCAGATAGCATAAATGCTCTATTAATTTTTAATATTCTCTCTTTAATTTTATTATTAGGAATACCAACCAATGGAAAAACATCAATATAAACCGAACGAACAATATCAATATTCTCATTTCCTTCTTCTATTAATGTTGTTCTAATATCTCTTATTTTTGAAAAAGACAAATAATAGTTTTTTTCTTTTTCCGGTGTTTGAACATAATACTTATTTTTATCTAATTTCTTTTCACATATCTCTAAAAACTTAACATAATTATCAAAAGTCATTCCTATATCAAAATCATCGTCCCAAGGAATAAAGCCTTGATGCCTGATTGCACCTAATGCAGAACCATATAGTATATAATAATCAATATCATTTTCTCGACATATTTTATCAACATCTTTAACAATATCTAATATTCTTAATTGTAATTTTCTTTTATAATCTTTTTCTAACTTCATATTACTACTCCTTCAATTTTCTACCTTTAAATTTATCTAATATAAATATCAAATTATTATCTTTCTTTATATATAATACTATAAAGTAGAATAGTATGCAAACTGTCATTATTAATATCATAGTTATATAGAATCCCAAATTAAGTTTTCTTATCAATAAAGAAATTGGTATAAATAAAAAACTTAAAATTATATATGTCATATTTTTTTTATTAAATACTTGAATATTTATATTCATTTTCTTTTTAGCATATATATAATGAGTAATAAATACTATTAGTTCTACTAATCCAGTTGTAGCAAGTGCTGTTGTTGGACTAAATATTTTAAATATAACTAATAAATAATTAATCATTAAATTACTAGTACCACAAATTAATGATATTTTTAAAATTCTATCTTCTCTATTATTTGGATACATTACTAAATTATTCAATACTGATTCTAGTGATATAAATATTCTAATAATACAAGCTACCATAAGAGGTATAATAGCTGCTAGATATTTTTCTCCTGCATATAGTATTATTATTTCTTTAGCTAGTACAAATACTCCTAGACACATTGGTACTATTATAAATAGTAATGAAGAAATCGAATTATTAAGTTTTTCCTCATAAACTTCTTTACCTTTATTTTTTAATAAATAAGATAGCCTTGGTATTGAAATATTTATTATAGCATAAGGAATTGAAGCAAGAGTACTCACTAAATAATAAGCAGTATAATAAATAGTTACTGATACATCATTTGCATATTTGCCCAACATTACTCTATCTAGTTGACCATATAATAAATCAACATTAGTTATAATTAATACTGCCACCAATGGTTTTAAGTACTTCTTAAATTCTAAATTTTTAAAATCAAACTTAATTTTACTTTTAGCATATATAAAACTGATTATATTATTTAAAAAACTAGTTAGTGATACAATAACTGCATAAATTACTATATCATTTGGATTTCTTACTGCTAATAAAATTGATAAGAAATATATAATTTTAACAATTATTGACTTAATTGTAATAAATTTGTAATTTTCTAATGCTTCATTAACAAACTCAACATAAAAAATATTTGCAAATATTTGAATTGTCATTACTAAATACAATGTTCTAGCCATACCCGTAGATATAATCAAACTATATATTACATATAATATTAATACTAAAAGATTTGAAATCATTGATATGGTAAATAAATTAGTAAATAATTTTGATACTTTCTTTTTATCATCTCTTATTTTGCTTATTTCTCTAACTCCTAATGTATATACTCCAAAACCTGCAAATGCTAAAAACATTTGAAAATCCGCAAAAACTCTATTATATATTCCATATAAATCCACATCTAAAAGTCGCATTATATATGGTCCTATCATTATAGGAACCACTATATTAACAATGCTTAACATTGATTTATAAATTGTATTTTTAAATAAGGTGTTTTTCTTATTCATTGTTTTACCTCCAACATCTATTATTTTATCATATATTAATTATTTTATAAAGTATTTTGTCAATCTCTTTACAATATATTTATCTATTATTTTATAAATAATATTTATTATAATTGATAAACTTATTGATAATATTAAGACTAATGGTACTATTTTAAAGTATCCTTTGAAAGAAAAGAAATCTATATCTTTAAAATAGTTGAAGTATAAAAAGTCATCTACCACTGAAGAAGTTAAATACATTCCTAATGATAATTCAGATATTTTACTTATAATCCTACTTACTTTACTATTTATTTTATTAAGATTTAAATTTATAACAAATATAAATACAAGTACAGAAGTTAATACATTAAAAATACTACCCCAATCATTATATATTCCCCATACAAAGTAATTTCCTTTAGAAAAATAAAGATTTATTATACTTGATATAATAAGCACTATAAAAAATAATAATATATTCAAATACTTATTTAGATTTATTTTATATTCTTTTAAGTAACAACCAATAAAGTAATAAGTTAATGGATATATACTAATCCACCAATCTGGTATTAAATTATATTTTATATTAAATATACCTTGAAATGATGTTAAAACTAGCATGGTTAATATTAATACTTGTTTCTGCTTTTTATTTTTTAAATTATTATAGATAAGATTAATAAATGGTATTAATAAAAATAAACCTAAATACATTTTTATATACCAAGAATAACCTATATCAAAGTTTAAAATACTTTTTATAATATGTCTTATACTAAAAGATTCACCATTGTATATAGTATTATATCCTAAATATATAAATGCATCTAACAAATATATTATTAGTACTCTAAGAACTCCCAAATAATATTTTTTACTTAATGTTTTATTTTTCATTAAATAACCAGTTGTTATTATAAACAATGGTACACATATCATAAATAATGTTCTAAAAAATATTCCAATATACATATTTGTACTATTAATTACATTTTTATATAACCCTACATTAGCAAAAAAGTGTACTGATATTACAGAAAAAACTGCGACACATTTTATTAAATCTATATTTATATTTCTCTTTTTCATTTCCTTCTACCTCTACCCTAATATGATTATACTATATTTTACTATGGTTTTCAAGGTAATTAAAAAGAATATCACATTTTGTTGTAATATTCTTCTATTTTATACATCATAAGTTTTATCTATAGCTTTAAGTTCGTTAAATGTATCTATTTCAATTATATCTTCTTTCTTACATTCTCTTAAATAAATCTTATAATTGTTTTTTCTAACATCAAGCATTACTTGTTCCCAATATCTTTCTTTACCACCTGGAGACATAAATACTTCTTTTATATCTTTTTCCATTTGCTTACCAGTTTCTTTATCATAGTATGATATTCCACACATTTGATAGCAATCTAATCCACCTACTTTTTCTTTAGTAATTATACCATTTTTAGTTTCTAAACACCAATCGTCGGTTCTATCTGCTTTAAACCCTAAGAAATTTGAATGATATTCATATTTTCTTATTAAATCTTGATTATATAAATATAAATCTGATTCTAAAACATATGAATTAGAAAATTTATCTCTAACTAAATATGCCGAAGAAATGTTATTTGCTTCATTATATTTTTCATTATATATAAATTTAATATTAGGATATTTTTTTAGTAATATTTCAAACTGTTCATTTAAATATCCAGTAACTATTATTATTTCTGGTATTTCAGCTTTTACTACAGCATCTAATAATGTTTCTATTATTTTTTTACCATTTACTAATACTAATGGTTTTGGTGTATTAAGAGTAATAGGTACTAGTCTAGATCCAAAGCCTGCTGCTAAAAAGATAGCTCTTTTTACTCTATATGGTTCTAATTCTTTTAATCCTCTTTTTGTTATAGTATTATCTTCATTTATTAATTTTTTTTCTAATAAACTAGTTATAGTTTTATTTACTGTGCCTAAAGAAAGATTAGTTGTCTTTGATATTTCTCTTTGAGATAATTCTCTTTTTTCTTTTTCTATACAAACTAATATTTCAAATTCGTTATATGTTAATTTCATAATTTCACTTCTTTCTGTCTTCTTTTCTATTTATTAAATAGATAGATCCTTTTACTATTAAATTAAAGAATAATATTATTAATGATACAATAGCAGCTTCTCCTAACATCATATTACCTTCATATGTATTTATCATTAATGATAAAGGCATTGTATCTGTATTAAATAAGAATGTTACTGCAGATATTGTTACCATTGAATTTATAAAGAAATATGCTATCATTTCTCTTATTGTTATCTTACTACATGGTATTATTACATCTTTTATTATTCTAAATGAACTTATATTGCAAGTTTTAGCTACAACTTCATAATTAGGATTTATTTTTAATAATGCATTATAGGCCATTAAATATGGTGAAGCCATAAAATGTATTATATTTACAATAATCATTATAATAAAAGTATTATATATAAAAGTATCTTTAAATCCTATAGTATATGATAAACCAAGTACTATACCAGGTATAGCTAGTGATGATATTGTTAATATATGGATTAATTTAGCTATCTTTCCTTTTATTCTAGCGGTTGCATATGCCGTAAAATATGTTATAAATGTTCCTATTACTGCTACTGATACTGCTATTAAAAGTGAATTTAATATATATTTTCCAATATCATTAGATAATACATATTCAAAATGTTTTAAGGAAAAACTTTTGTTAATAATAAAATTATCTATGAAAGCATAATAAACAAACGAACCTATTACTATAAAAACAAATATAATTATTAAATATAATAATGTAGTAAATATTATATCTCTTGTTTTGTTTTTACTTATTTTATAATCTTTTCCTTCAAATTCACCACTACTATAATCTTTAGAAAAATTATCAAATAAAAATGATATGATAGCAGGCACTAATAAGAATAATCCTATCATTGTACCTTTTGAAAAATCTAGTAACCCTATTACTTCTTTATATAGAAATACTGGCAATGTTAAAAACTTTCCACCTACTGCTAGAGGTACACCATAATCTGTAAATATCATTGTAAATACAGCAAATATAGATGATAATAATGGTTTTTTTAAATAACATAATGTTACTTTTTTAAATGTTTGCCATTGGTTCAAACCTAGCACTTTAGCTGTATTATACATATTATTATCGATATAATTAAATCCATCATCTAGCATTAAAAATGCTACGGGAAATGAATATAAAATAGAGCCTATTATTATACCAGGGCATCCTATAATATTAAATCCTAATATTTTAGATATTATTCCATTTGCTCCAAATAAATTAATTAATCCAAGTCCATGTGATATTGATGGTATTAACATAGGAATAGTTAATAATACTTTTAATACTGCTCTATGTTTTATATTTGTTCTATTTAATATATAAGCTAGTAAATATGCTATCAATATTGATATAATAGTAGATATACTTGTAACAAATAACGAATTAGATAAAGCTTCTTTAAATGATCTTGATGATATTAAGTTACCAAAATCAGACCATTCTACTCTTAATAGCATTTCTACTAATGGGTAGAAGACTGTTACTAAAAGAAATATTAATACTAAAATACTTACTTTACTTTTCTTTTTCATTATAAATCAATTCCTGTACATTTTTCAATTGATGATACTTTTTCTATTAAATGATTTGTTACAAACTTTCTCACATAATCATTTTTTGGATGATTAAATATTTTATTTGGTTCATCTATTTGTTCTATTTTACCATCATTCATCACCATTACTCTGTCTGATAAAGAAAATGCTTCTTCTTGATCATGAGTAATATATATCATAGTAGTTTTAAATTTTTTCTGTATATCTTTTAATTCTTTTCTTAATCCTAATCTATTATCGGCATCAAGAGCACTCATTGGTTCATCAAATAAGATTATATCAGGATTTAATGCTAAAGTTCTTGCTATTGCTACTCTTTGCTGTTGTCCCCCAGATAATTCGTGTGGATATTTTTTAATATGTTCTTCCATATTAACTACTTTTATCATTTTTAAAGCTTGCTTTTTTGCTTCTTCTTTATTTTTTAATTTTAAATTTAACGCGTACATAACATTATCTAAAACAGTCATATTAGGAAACAAAGCATAGTTTTGAAAAACTATGCCCATTTCTCTTTTAGATGGATCTAATTTTGTTATATCTTTTTCTTTTTTAAATATTTTACCGGAAGTTGGATTTTCTATTCCTATTAATATTTTTAATAAAGTTGTCTTTCCGCAACCTGAAGGTCCTAGAATTGATAAAAATTCCCCATCTTTTACCTCAAAACTTATATTATCTAAAACCGTCTTTTTATTATATACTTTAGTTAAATCTTTTATTTCAAGATTAACCATTTACTTCTCCCCATTTCTCAATTAGTTTTTCTTTTGTTTCAGTACTATCAATACCAGTCATATTAGCATCTTTTAAATTTTCTGGATAATTTTTCATTTTATTTTCTTGTTCTTTTAATATTTTATCTGGCATATAGTTTTCTTTATCATATTTACCAAAATCTTTAATTAACCAACTAAATACTTTTTCAACATTTTTGTTTGTTTCTCTTCCCTTTATAATACCACATGATGTTGTGTTATATGGTGAACCAGTTTCTAACTCTACAATACTAAAATCGTAGCCGGCATTTATAGCTTCAACACCTTGTGCAGTCATTCCCATAGCTATTGCTATTTCTCCTTGTTTTAATAAATTAGTAGGTCCTGATCCTGATGTTGTATACTCTCTTAAATTACCTTTTAATTTTTTAAAGTATTCTATTGCTTTATCTTCTCCCATTATATTTACTGCATTTAAATAAAAGCCATATCCTGTTCCTGATGTTTTTGGATCAGGCATAGCAATTAAATCTTTATATTCTGGTTTTAATAAATCCTCATATGTTTTTGGTACACTTAAATTGTGTTCTTTAAAATACTTATTGTCAATTATTAAATTCATTGTGTATTTAACCCAAGTTAAATAATTGTTTGATGTATTTACACCATCTAAATAAGAACTTGTATCAAAATTTGATAAGTCAGCAAAATTATCTTGAACATCTTTCATATGTGCTGTTTCTAAATCTAATACAATATCTGCTTCTACCTTTGTTCCTTCATTTTTAATTTTAGCGGCACTATTACCAGTAGCCATGTGTTGAATAACTACATTTAATTCAGGAAATTCTTTTTTTACCATTTCACTTAATTTTTGGTTTCTTTCTTCTTCCATGCTAGTATAAATTACTACTTTTTCTTTGCTTCCACATCCTGTTAGTAATGTTACCATAAATAACACTGCTATTAATAATATTTTCTTTTTCATTTATTTTCCTCTTCTTTCTAGAACTTATTCGTTCATAATTAGATTATATCATCTTTTTTTGAACGTTACAACTACATTTTTGTATTTTATTAAAAAAAAGAGTATTTATTTACTCTTTGACTATAAATCCACATGGTATTGGTCTAGTCTGTTCTAAGTTATCCCAGTTAATTGGGTGGTTTACTATTTTATTATCTATTACTAGGGCACTTGAATTACCGCCATCTAAGTTTGATGCATTATAAGCATGATATCTAAGTAAGATATCTACTAAGTCATTCATATCGGCACCTTTACTCTTTAAACTTCTTCCATCTATTACTAAGAAGAGTACTATTCCATCTTTTCTTTGTGCAATAGCAGATCTTGGATGAATACCATAACCTCCATTACCATTTATAAAAGCACTCTTACCATTTACTATTAAGAAAGGTCCAAATTCTACAGCATCTCTTATACCCATGTTAATTGCTTCTTCAGCACTTATTTTACCTAAGTATAATTTATTATCATTAGTGAAGCCTATTATTCCACCACCATATTGACTATGACTGTAGTTACTTATTATCTTGCCATTTGAAATAATGGCTCCAATTGCTTGTCCTCCTGTTCCTTGTCCATTTTTATCAAGAAATCCTCCACCATTAATAGCTACTACGGCATTTTCTCTTTTAGCCATATCTACTAAGTATTCTCCAGAATAACCTAAGTTTTTACTATAAGTTACTTTTATTTTAGATGGATCATAAATAGCTACTAAATATCCAGAGAATCCTTTTTCATTTATTTCTATTAATTTATAAATATCTTTTTTATTTCTATCTAATATTTCTTTATCATATTCATCTATATAATTTTCTTCTTTACCTATTATTGCACTAATATCAGTATTTCCATCTGGTTCTTTAATACTATGTCTTGCTAATACTTTATTTATATATTCATCACTATAGAAAGTAGTAGCAAAGTATTGATGATTCATAGTACTCATAGCGGTAGTTACTAACCAGTCTCTAAAGCCATTAAATGGTCCATATAAAAGAAATAATACTACTACTGCTACTACATCACAAATACTTAATATAATGGTAAAAATGTTATCTCTCTTTTTTATTTTATCTGGATCTTTTACCCTTTCTTTCTTCTTCATAAATACTCCTTACTACTATTACTTATATATTTACTTCTAAATTATCCACTACTCTAGTTATTTCATCATCTTCTATTAAAGGAAGACTTATTCTAGTTAATGTACTATTGGTACTTACATATATACCATCTCTACCTAAACTTTCATCTATATAATTATCTAAGAATTTATTATACTCTCTTCTTGTAGTTAGATAAAAACTTAATTTAGATATATCGTCTTTATCAAATAAATAATTTATATCTTCATCTAATACACTATCAGTAGACATTATAATATGAATATTCATAGTGGCTCCTACTTCTAATAAGTAATTGATATCATCTTTTACACTAATATCATTCTTTATTATTTCATATATTTCATCAATAAATAAAATTATTCTACTTTGATCATTATTTTTTACTTTTTCTTCAAAGATATGTCTTATTTCTTTTATTTTATTTATTATTTCTTGTTCATTATTTACTACTTTACATAATTTATCATAAGCATTATAATTTATACTTTGGGAATCTAAAATAATTATTTTAGTTTTATCTTTATTCATTAAGATATTTAGTATTATATTATTAAATAGATTAGTCTTTCCAATACCTGTTACTCCTGTTACTAATAGATTCTTATCTTTTTCTATATTAAAATATATTACTTTATCTTCTTCTGATAATCCTAGTGGTATATTATTATTATCTTTATCTTTAGATTCTTCTAGTAATTCTTTTAATGATAAGGTACTTTTCTTCATGTTTTGTACTTTTATTTTTACTTCGTTTTCTTTTTCTTTTTCTATTTCAAATTCATTAGTAGTTACTCCTAAGGCTAAGGCTATTTCTTTTTTTAATTCTAACATATCTTCATAGCTTTTATCATCATTCCATGTTATATGATATATTGTTATATTTCTATATACTTCATATGTTATCTTTGTATTAAATTTAAATGCTTTAAAGGTATGTTTTAAATTATTAACAAATAAATCAGCATTTAAGATATTTCTTTCATTATCAAATATTTTTGTATTTAGTAGTTCTAACATAATTACCTCTTCTTTCTACTTTTTATTAAGATATTACCTGTCATTTCACTTGGTACTTCTAAGCCCATTAGTGTTAATATAGTTGGGGCTATATCTCCTAATTTTCCATCTATTAGTTTTAGACTTTTATCGGTTATGATAAATGGTACAACATTAGTTGTATGGCTTGTGTTAATACTTCCATCTTTATTTTTCATTACTTCACAATTACCATGATCCGCTGTTACTATTATTGTATATTCTTCTAATGAGATATTTTCTAATATTTTACCAATACATTCATCTACTGTTTCAACAGCTTTAATAGCGGCTTCATAGTCTCCGGTATGGCCTACCATATCGCCATTAGCAAAGTTTAATATTATTAAGTCTTCATGACTTGTTGTTATTTCTTTTACTAATGAGGCTGTTATCATATGAGCACTCATTTCTGGTTCTAAGTCATAAGTTGCTACTTTTGGACTTGGTACTAATATTCTTTTTTCTCCTTTGTATTCTTTATCTATTCCTCCATCAAAGAAATATGTTACATGAGCATACTTTTCAGTCTCTGCTATTCTAAGTTGGGTTAATCCTTTACTTGCTATATATTCTCCTAAGGTATTTGTTAATTCTGGTAACTCGAAAGCATATGGACATAATACGGTATCTGCTACATGCATCATTGTTACTACTTTTAAATTTTTTATTTCTTCTTTAGCAAAACTTTTATATTCTTTATTGGTAAAGATACTAGCAAGCTCTTTTAATCTATCTGGTCTATAGTTAAAGAAAATAATTCCATCGTTATCTTTTATTAGACCATTTTTATCAGTAGTTACTGGTACTATGAATTCATCAGTTACTTTGTTTTTTTGACTTTCTTTCCATGCTTTCTTGGCTTCTTTAACTGAAGTTCCTACTACCATTGCATTATAGGCTTTTTCTACTCTATCAAAGTTAGTATCTCTATCCATACCATAGTATCTTCCTCCTAATGAGGCTATCTTTCCTACGCCTAATTTTTTCATATATTTTTTTAAGGCTTCTATATACTTTATTCCACTGGTAGGACTTACATCTCTACCATCTGTAAAGATGTGAACATATACTTTTTTTAATCCTTCTTTTTTGGTTAATTCTAATAAACTAAATAAATGATTGATATGTGAATGTACTCCTCCATCTGATAAAAGTCCTACTAAATGTAAACTACTATTTTCTTCTTTAACATGATTTATTACTTTTAATAATTCTTCATTTTTATAAAAACTTTTATCTTTTATTTTACTATTTATTAGTTCTAATGATTGATATACTAAACGACCTGCTCCTATATTGGTATGACCTACTTCTGAATTTCCCATTTGTCCTCTTGGTAAACCTACCGGGGTACCTGATGCTTCTAATTGACTATGAGGATATTTATCCCATAATTTATCTAATACTGGTGTTTTGGCATTATATACGGCATTATATTTTTTATTTTTTGTTAATCCTACACCATCCATAATACATAATAATACTTTCTTCATTTTATCACCCTATTTCCTATATAATTATATATTATTATTTACTAATTGGCAATATTTTAAAAGTATTTTTTGTTAACTAACTATAATTTATTATTTTAATATGTAAAAGAAAAAATACTTTTGTTCAAAGTACTTTATATTTTTATTTGTTGTTTAATATTATCTTTTTTAGTTCGTCAGAACAATAATCACTTATATATTTTAATTTTTCTTTATCGTCTAAAGCATAGCTATATTTTATAAATATTTCTTTTAATTTATGATAATTTCCTTTTATACTTTCGTGGCTAGCTATAATCATATCTTCTTTTGTTACTTCTGTTAAATCTAAATATATTCCATTTATTTTAGCCAATGATTCTATAAATAGTCTTTGGCTTCTTCCATTTCCTTCTCTAAATGGATGTAAAGCATTAATATCTGCAAACAAATCAACTAATTTTTCTATAGTTAATTCATTATCGTAATATACAAAATAGTTTTCTTCTTTTAGCTTGTTAAATATATCTGTGCCAAATGTTTCAATATATTCACTTAAACAAAATAAATCTTGTTTAGCTATGTTACAATTTCTTATATTGCCAGCCCATCTATATATGTCTTGAAATAAATATTTATGAATTTTTTTTAAATAATCAAAATCAAAGTTACCTTTTAATGGTTTTTCATTTAGTTCATATGTTCTAAAAGATACTAATTCTCTTTCTGCATTAAATAAATCTTTATCGTTTGTAATATTAAGTTTGTTGATTAGAGTATCAGTCCCTTCATAACAATAATTGGCTGTTTTTTCATATGTGTATTTATATTTACTATCCATAGATTCCTCTATACTTTTCAATGACTTTTTTTCTTTCTTTTGTTGTGGTGGTTTTTCCTATTATACAATTATATAATTTTTTCTTTATATCTTTTGTTAATGGCATACCTTCTTGGGCCATAGCACCATTTACTCTTCTTATTTTTTCTTGTATTTCTACTTTTTCTTTATACTTTTTATTATCCATAAACATCACCCTTTTTGTATTTGTTTTTTCTTTATATATTATACCATATTTCTGCTAATATTTCACTGTTTTTATTCAATTTAATTGCATTTTATAATTATTTTTATTTGAATATGTAAAAGAAAAAATACTTTTGTTCAAAGTACTTTATATTTATTGTTTAATATTATCTTTTTTAATTCATCAAAATGGTAATTAAAAATGATGGGTACCCCAGACGAGATGAATGCTCACATACAAAGTATGCTTACTGGCATTGCCAACACATCGTTATTCCTTCACAAGTAACCCATCTGTATATATTGTATTACATAATTGCTAATTATTCACATTTTTTGATTTTGGAAAATTTTGTAATTTATTTCACTATTTACAACATAACTCTTATTTTTGAGACGTAGACTCAAAAATACCACGGAAAATTTAAGTTTACTTAAAGTTGAAGTGGCAAAAGAAAAGAACTAAATTAATTAGCTCTCTCATAATCACAATTCATACATTTTATCTTATCTTTTTTTTCTGTTAATGTTCCATTACAATTAGGACACTTTTCTTCAATTGGTTTATCCCAACTAGCAAAATCACATTTTGGATAATTAGAACATCCATAAAAGATTTTTCCTCTTTTGGTTTTCTTTTCTAATATTTTGCCATCACATTTTGGACAAGATATAATTTCTTTTACTTCTTTTTCTTCTTTATTACTTTTAATATATTTACAAGTTGGATAATTTGAACAAGCAGTAAACTTTCCATACTTACTTTGTTTTATTACTAATGGACTACCACAATTAGGACATAATTCTCCAGTTTCTTCTGGGGCTTTCTTTTCCATATTCTTGAAAGCTACTTCTACTTTTGGTTCAAATTCTTGATAGAAGATACTTAGTAATTTATTCCACTCCATGTTACCCTCTGCTATTTTATCTAGATCATCTTCCATATTCTTAGTATATTCTACATTTATGATATCTTTAAAGAATTCTTGTAATTTATCGGTTGTTTCAATACCTACTTCAGTAGGAATAAATTTTTTATCAATAACTTTTACATAACCTCTTTCTTCAATGGTATCAATTGTTTTAGCATATGTTGATGGTCTTCCTATACCAAGTTCTTCCATTTCTTTTATTAGTTTACTTTCGGTATATCTAGCAGGTGGTTTTGTTGTATGTGATGTATATTCTATAGTGTTAGCTACTAATACATTACTTTTATAGTTTGAGAAGTCTGGTAATACTTTATCTTCACTATCTTCATATTTACTATATACTTTTAAGTATCCATCAAAGATTAGGATTTGTCCATTTACTTTGAACTGATAATTATTATTATCTAATATAACAGTAGTTGCTTCTACCTTGGCATCTTTCATTAGGGATGCTAGGGCTCTATAATATATTAGACTATATAATTTATATTCATCATTAGTTAGATATTCTTTTATTTTTTCTGGAGTATTATTTATATTAGTGGGTCTTATGGCTTCATGGGCATCTTGAACATTCTCAGTTTTATTACTCTTTTTTACATAACCTACATACTCACTTCCATAATTATCTTTAATATAACCATAGGTTTCTTTAATAAACTCATCAGATAATCTTACGGAATCGGTTCTCATATAAGATATTAATCCTTCTGCTCCATCTTTTAAATTTATTCCTTCATATAGTTTTTGGGCTATCATCATGGTTTTCTTAGAGGTAAAGCCTAGTTTGGTTGAAGCCTCTTGCTCTAGTGTACTTGTAGTAAAAGGAAATTTGCTTTTCTTAGCTTTTTCTTTTTTATCAATACTTTCTATTTTGAAGGCATTTGATAGTTTACTTAGTATTTCTTTGGCTTCAGATTCTTTTTTGATTTCTATTTTTTTATGATTATAGGTATCTAATTTGGCATCGAAGTCATTAAATTTTGCTTCTATCTCAAAGTATTCTTCAGGAATGAAGGCTTCTATTTCTCTTTCACGATCAACGATTAACTTTAGAGCTACTGATTGAACACGGCCTGCTGATTTGCCTCCTGTTTTAGACTGCATTAGTTTACTTAGTCTAAAGCCTATGATACGATCTAGTATTCTTCTTGTTTCTTGAGATTTTACTAGATTATCATCTATTTTTCTAGCTTTATTAAATGAATCTAGAACGGCTTTTTTGGTTATTTCGTTGAAGACTATTCGATCATAGTTTTCTTCTTTTAATCCTAAGGTATCGTATAGATGCCAACTTATGGCTTCTCCTTCACGATCGGGGTCGGTTGCTAGATATACGAAGTCTGCATCTTTGATATCTTTTTTTAATTCTTTTACTAATTTTGCTTTTCCTTTGATTATTTTATAATCTGGTTTAAAATTATTATCTATATCTACTCCAAAGCCATATTTTCCTGATGTTGATAGGTCTCTGATGTGTCCTACGGAAGATACTACTTTGAAATCTTTTCCTAAATATTTTTCTATTGTTTTACTTTTATGTGGGGACTCCACGATTACTAATTTTTTTGACATATAACGCTTCCTTTCTATGACATTATAACTATTCTTTTTATAAAATGCAAGTATTTTTTGTTATTTTTTATTTTATGATTCCCTCTAAGCTATAATCTTAGAGGGTTATTTTTAGCTTGTAATCTAAAAATAATATATCAGCCATATCTATTATATGGTAGTTAATTATATATACTAAAATAGCCTCCGGTTAAGGAGGACTACTTATATATAAACATAAGATTTCTCTTATGACATTATACTATATGCTGGTAGTTTGAGTTTTGTTCCTCTTTTTGGATATTTTTAATGCATGAAAAAGAGATAATAGTTCATCATCCCTTTTTGAATTATATTTTGTTAATTTATTTTGTTTATAATTTTATTTCTACGTTTTCTTTTTTAGCGTCTTCTAATTTAAATAACTCAGCTTTTTTGAATCCAAAGATAGCCGCTACTATGTTACTTGGTACTACTTCAATAGCAGTATTATAATTATTTGCAACATGATTATATATTTCTCTAGCATTTTTTAATTGGTCTTCAACAATACTTAATTCACTTTGTAGATTTAAATACTCAGTATCAGCTTTTAATTCTGGATAAGCTTCTACTACTGCTAAATACTTGGTAAGTTCATTATTCATTTTATTAGCGGATTTTATATCCATATGATTCTTGTTATTATATTCACTTCTTAATGCTGTAATTTTTTCTAAAGTATCATTTTCATGCTTACTATAACCTTTTACTGTTTCTACTAAGTTAGGCATTAAATCAAATCTTTTATTTAGACATATCTCAATATCTGATTTGGCTTTTTTCATTTTATTAAATAATTTAACTAGTTTATTATACTTAGCAATTATTACTAAAATAACGATTAATAAAACTGTTAAAACTATATATATTATACTTTCCATGTTCTCACCTCTATCATTCTATAGTAATCTTATTTACATAACCAGCTTCATCATAATCAAGTATTATATCATAATATTGAGTTGTTTTTTCAAACCAGTTAGGATCACTTGTTGGAATTTTTTCAGTAAAATTCTTTTTTATAGTTCTCATTTCATTTTCATCTTCTGTACAAGTATTTTGATAACATAAGGTAATTATATGGTCACTATTTTTCTTGTTACTACTTATAATATTATCTATACTGTTTGGTACATTACTTCTTATTGTAGTACCTGAATATAATTCAAGAGGACTATTAAATGAATCAATATTATGTTTTTCTAGTTGTTTTTGATATTCTTCATCGACTTTTGTTTTAGAATCTTCTATATCATTATATGTTTTATCAAATATGTCAAATAAACTTTTAGAATTTTCCTTTCTTTCTTTACTAACAAGAACTATTTTATTAATTAATATAACTACTATTACAAGAGCAATAAATATTAATATACCAAGTAGCCATGTTCTTGGTTTAAATTCATTATCAATTTTTTCTTTCATTTTTATTTTCTCCTTTTATTACAATATACATTTTTTGATGTTGTTTGTCAACATTCTTTTAATAAGTTTTTTTATAGATTAGATGCTTTTTTATATTAATTCATATTCTCTTGATAATATTCTTTTATCACTAGAGTATTCTATTACGTATTTGTTATCTTTTTTACATATTATTAAACCTATGGTTTTATCTTGAGTTAGTTTTCTTAAACTATTATCTATATTTAGTTCTTTAATACATGAATAATATTTAATTTTCTTTTTGTCTAATAATTTAATTAATTCTTTTTCTAAATCGTTAAACTCACCACAGTTAAATATGACTTTTTTTACTTTAAAATTATTTATTAAAGTAATAGAGTCTCCTATATGATCTTCATCGCCACGTGATGACATACGTTTATGCATACGAATTTATATAAAGAAAAAACTGCAATTAAATCAATAATTACAGTTAATCATTTTTATATGTTTCTAAGGCATCAATTATATTTTCAATTTCATGATAAATTTTAAAAATGTTTTTTCTTCTTTTTATTATATTTTTAAGTCTATAGAATCTTCCTAATATTTTTCCATGCTTTTCAATTTCTTGATTCATGAAATATTTAATTGGATAATCTCTCTTCACCGCTCGTACAAAGCATTTTATTATTCCAGTTCTTTTAACAATTACAGTACCTTTTAATAATGTTATTGGTTTAATATCATAGGTTACATTACCTTCAATTAATGCTTTTTTCTTTTTACTTTTGATAAAATCTAATATGTCATTATAGCAATTTACAAACTCTTCACCCTCACATATTTTTCCATATTTATTTTTTAAAAAAACTTTTATTTCAGTTAAATATTTATCCTCAACAACTTTATCAGTTGGCATTTCATATAATCTATCACAATTAATAACAATATAATTATCATCATTAATATATTTCAGTGTACTTGTTGTTTTACCGGAACCTTTTGTACCAATAACATTTATTACATCATCATTAGTCATTTTCTTTATATAATCTTTTCTGTCTCTAAATAAATATAATTTTGATTCCTTTGACATATAACCACATCCTGTAATTATTATATCACAATCATAATGAGTTTTTATCTTGAAATAGCTTATTTGAATCTTTTTTTTCTCTTTTTCTAATTCTTTTAAACTTTTTTCTGGAGTTGATAAATTTTCTGGCATTGTTCTATGATTTTTTTTAATTGTTTCTCTAATGTTTTTACCTATATCATAGTGAGTTTTATTAGCATTATTTTCTCCTATAATATTATCTTCTCTTAAAACTGCCTCTGTTTGAGTAATTCTAAATAAATTAGCTCCTAATTCTTCACTTCTCATATTATCTAGAATATCTTCTCTATATCTTAATCCTTTTCTTTTTGCAATATCATTAGTTGTCTCACCATTGTATAGACCTTTATATCCACTATTATGAAATTTATCAAAGTTTTTAACTCCTGCATTTCTAGCTACAATATTTAAAGAGTAGTTTCCTTTTTTAGTTAAATTTCTTTGATAAAATCTTTTTTCATCTTCAGTTAGTTCACTATATTCTTTTTTCAGAAAATTCTTGTTTTCGTGTTTGAATAGCGAAATATGTTTGACCTAATGCAACCATCTTCTTTTTAGAATTAGCATTTTGAACTATTAAATAACATATATACCTAGATAACTTATAATCTTTAATAAATTCTTCTTTACCTTTACCAGTTATTATTGGCTTCCTGACTTTGGGAAGCCAATATGTATCATCATTATTACTATTTTTATATGATGTTACTGCTTTTTGGATTACATTATTGAAATTTTCTCATTTACTATATTCAAGCAATGGCATTAAATCTCTTGCTAACCAATATTCATGATTATTTTTATCAATATGTTTTATATCTTCAAATACTTTTTCAGTATATTCTTTTACTTCATTCATTTTATCAATCTCCCTCCTATGGACCACAAGTTTCTATCTTTAATTTAGTATTTTTAATTTTAAACATAATACTTCCATCTTGATCTGTTCTATAAATTTTTGAATCACTCAAATTGTTTAATACTTCTTTATTTGGATGCCCATACCTATTATTCTTTCCAATACTAATAATGCTGTATTTAGGATTAATCACATTTATAAATTCTTTACTACTACTTGTTTTAGATCCATGATGTCCTACTTTTAATACATCTACATTTGATAGATTATATTTATCTAATATATCTTTTTCTTTATCTATTCCAGCATCTCCCATAAACATAAATTTATAAACATTAAGTTCACTATAAATAACATTACTATTATCATTTTCATTGTCATATTCTTTTGTTTGTAAGAAATACAATTTATTATTATCTATATTTAACTCTTTAATACATGAATAGTATTTTATTTTCTTTTTATCTAATACTTTTATTAATTCCTGTTCTAAATCATTATAAGGGCCACAATTAAAGATTACTTTCTCTACCTTGAAGTTATTTACTAAGTTAATACCTTCTCCCATATGATCTAAGTCTCCATGAGTTATTATTAAGTAATCTATTTTTTTAATACCTATACTTTTAAGATATGGTATTACTTCATTTTTTATTTTATATTCATTTTTACCAGTATCTATTAAGATGGTATTTTTGTTATAGGGATATTTTATGAGATGGCAATCGGCTTCTCCTACTTCGAACATTACTATTTCAAAATTACTATTTAGATAGGGAGATATATAGATTATTATAAGTAAGATGATATTTAGATAGAAGTATTTTTTATTTTGATATGATAGTAGGAATATTATATAATATAGTGCTATTATTAATAAACTTGGTTTAGGAAATATTATTTTAGTTATTTTTATTTTTGATATGAATAATGATATTGTTTCTAGAGTACTAGTAAATAAATATAAGATACTATCTAGTATAGGAAATATATATGTTAATATTGTTAGAGGCAATATTATTATACTTATTATTGGGACTAAGATAATATTTAATAAGATACTTATTATATTTATTTCATAACTATTATATATGGTTATAGGTATTGATACTAAGAATGATAAAAGTGATATATAGATTATTTTATTTATTTTGTTTTTATTTTTTAGTGTACTACTAGATAATACTAAGAAGAATGTTATGGTATAAGAATAGATATAACCTAAATCATAAATGATAAAGGGATTTATTAGAAGAGAAACTCCTAGTGTTAGAAGGAGAATATCTATTTTCTTTATTTTTAGTTTTAATAAATAATTTATGCTATATAAGATACTCATGACAGCACTTCTTAAAAGAGATGATGAGGGAAAGAGTATTAAATATATGATTATAAAGATATTAGTGATTAGATATTTTATTCTTTTATTGTAGGTTATTTTATTTAGATAAAGATAGATAATACTTACAAAGAAATTTATATGCATTCCTGATACGGAAAATAAATGAGATATACCATTTATGCGATAACTTTCTTTTATTTCTTTTGATAAGGTATTATCACAGAATAGTAATGTTTTTATATAGTTTGATGATTTTAATTTATCTATTTTTTGATAAAGGATATTTTTGATAGTATATAGATAATTATGATTGTTAGCTATTTTATTGATACTAGTAGCTTCGACTAGATAGTATATTTTTTTATAATAGAGATATTTTTGATAATTGAAAGTATTTTGATTGGTATTTTTACTGGGGGTTATTAATGTTCCTTTTACTTTTATTTTATCTCCATATGATAGATTATTAAATTCTTTATCTTGATATTTATATGTTATTAATAGTTTTTCTTTAGCTTTTATTTCTATAGTTATTTTATCTTCTTTGACTTCGTATTTGGTTACTATACCAATAAATTCTTTATCATCTTTTGTATACTTTGATTTAAAGGGATAGTAGTTTGTATATAATAATGTTATTATAAAGATTATAATGGTTATTATTTTTATTAGACGTTTAGATTGTAATATATGTCTTAATCTTTTCAAAAAGAGAGTCTCCTATTCCGGGAACATTCTTTATATCTTCAATAGTGGTAAACAAACCATTTTCTTCACGATATTCGATTATTGCCTTTGCTTTTGCTTCTCCTACTCCATTTATGTTTTGTAATTCTTTTTCATCAGCAGTATTAATGTTTATTAACTGATTATCAGTAGCGGTACTACTAATACAGGCATCATTAGTAATATCACATTTTTCACAGACACAGTTTTCTTCTCTAAATTTTTCTAGTACTTCTTCAGTTGAATAAATTATGATAGTCATTTCATCTTCAACTACTTTGGCTAGATTTATTTTTGAAGTGTCTGCTCCTTCTAGAAGACCTCCAGCTAGTGATATGACATCATTTACTCTTGAAGTACTATCTACTTCATAGACACCAGGATTTACTACCATTCCTTTTATATCAACAATTACTTTAGTTGTTTTGTCTTCTTTTTTATCTTCTTTTACTTCTTCTTTTTCTTCTTTAAATATATCTACGACTTCTTCTTTGGTATTTTTATTATTTTTATATATGATAAAAATAGTTCCTCCTAGTAAGAGAGATATACCTAATAATATTAATATTAACTTTTTCAAATTACTCCTTTCCTTCTTCATTTTGTTAATTATTTATTATAGTCATTATTTTTTACTTAGTCAATAGGAGAAGAAGAAAATTAAGAAATACTACTAGATTTTATGATGAAAGTTTGATACAATGATGATGGTGATGTTATGCTTAGTATTAAAGATAATGATAAATATGAAGAGATTATTAAGTATTCTAAATTTATATCTTTTATTTTTAGAGTTTATTCTAAGAATGAAGTTAATGATTATATAGATAAAATTAAAAAAGAGTATCCTAATGCTACTCATTATTGTTATGGATATGTTATTGATAATGATATTAAGTCTTCGGATGATGGAGAACCTTCTAGAACAGCAGGAACTCCTATTCTTAATCAGATTACTGGGAATAATTTAAATTATACTTTAATTATTGTAGTTAGGTATTTTGGTGGTGTTAAGTTAGGTGTTGGTCCTCTTACTAGGGCTTATGGTAAAGTTGCTAGAGAAGTTATTAGAGATAATAATATTATTACTTTGGTTAAGGGGTATGATATTATGATTACTTTTGGTTATAGTGATATTAAGGATATTGATTATATATTAAGAAATAGTTATATCGTAAATAAAGTCTTTGATACTAATATTACTTATAATGTTTTAGTGGATTATGATACTTTTGATAAATTAAATGGTTATAATACGAAGATTAATAAAAAGATATATATAGAAAAAGAATAGAACAAATTGTTCCATTCTTTTAATATCTTCCAAAACCTACTTTTTTAAATACTTCATAAGTTTTTTCTTTGGCTATTTGCATTGTTTTATCTCTACCACTATCTAATATTTCATTTATTTGATTACTATTCATTATTTCATTATATTTATCTTGAATTACTTTTAATGAATCTACGACAACATCTGCGACTTCTTTCTTTAGATTACCATAGTTATAATCTTTAAAGTGGTCTTCAGCTTCTTTAGTTGTTATTTTTTTTAATGATGAATATATGGTTAATAAGTTAGATATGCCGGGTTTGTTTTCTGGATCGTAATATACTTTACCTTCACTATCTGTTACAGCACTCATAATTTTCTTTCTTAATGTTTTTTCATTATCTAATAAATATATTACACCTTTACCTGACGGATCACTTTTACTCATCTTTTTTGTTGGCTCGGATAAGTCCATTATTTTAGCTCCTACTTCTGGTATTAATGGTGATGGTATTTTGAAAGTATCTCCATATGTTTTATTGAATCTTTCTGCTATGTTACGGGCAAGTTCTACATGTTGTTTTTGATCTATTCCTACTGGTACATAATCAGCATCATATAATAAGATGTCTGAAGCCATTAGAATGGGATATGTAAATAAACCTACAGTTACGTTTTCTTGTTTTTTTGATTTGTCTTTGAACTGGGTCATACGAGATGCTTCTCCTATATAAGTATGGCATTCTAATACCCATGATAAATTAGTGTGATATAGATTTTCTGATTGTATATAAATGGTATTCTTTTTAGGATCTAGACCACAAGCTATATATAACGCTACATTTTTTATTATTCTTTCTTTTAATAATTTAGGATCTTGTTTTACTGTTATGGCATGCATATCAGGAACAAACATAAATGATTCGTATTCATCTTGGTATTTTACCATTTGTGATATACTACCTATTAAACTACCTAATGTTAATTCGCCACTTGGTTGCAAACCTGTTAATATTCTTTTCATTATTACACCTTCTTCTCATTCATTATATAATAATATGATCTTTTTTTCAAGGTATTTACATAAAGTTCTTTTTTTGATATACTTGTTAAGTGAGGTAGATATGGATAAGTTTTATTTTTATTTTATATTATTTTTAATATATTCTTTTATTGGATGGGCTATGGAGGTATGTGTTACTTTTCCTAAGTATAAGAAATTTGTTAATAGAGGATTTATGTTAGGACCTTATTGTCCTATATATGGATATTCTAGTATTATAATGATTCTTTATTTAAATCATTATAAAGATAATCCTTTGACAGTCTTTTTACTAGCAGTAGTAGTATGTTCTTTTATTGAATATATGGTTAGTTATTTTATGGAAAAGATATTTAAGGCTAGATGGTGGGATTATTCTAATAGAAAGTTTAATATTAATGGAAGAGTTTGTCTTAATAATGCTTTCTTCTTTGGAGTACTTGGTACTTTCTTAGTTTATTTTGCTAATCCTTTCTTTGAAGGTTTATTACTTAAGATTAATACTAATACTTTAAATATTATTAGTTTGATTTTGTTGATTATCTTTACTATTGACTTTATTATTTCGATGTATGCTTCATTTAAACTTAAGAATAGTTTATCAAAGATTGATAAGGATAGTACGGAAGAGATTAAAGAAAAAATTAAAGAAAAGATTGAGAGTAAATTTCTTAATAGAAGAATATTTAAAGCATATCCTAAATATAAGATTAATATTATTAAGAGACTAGAAGAATATAGAAAAGAAAAAATAGAGAAAAAGTAATTCTCTATTTTTTTAGTTTTCTTTTTATTAGATTTAGTAATCTTCTGAATAGATTTTTGGCATCGTTACTAACTACATATAAGATAAGGGATGTTAATAATGTTATGATGATAAATATTATTCCTAGTTTTAGTATTGTTGTTATGAAACCACCTGCTGTTAGTAGGAAGTAATTTTCTACTGGTTTTAAGGCTACTGATAGTACTACGAATAGTATGATTGTTATTATATAATATTTTAAGATATTTGATAGTTTTATTTCTTTAGTTATCTTCTTAGATATTAGATTTGATTTTAAGGCTATATTTACTAAGAAGGCTACTCCTGTACCTAGTAATATTCCATTTATGCCTAAGTAATTTATTAATATTATGGATAATATTAGATTTACTGAGGCACAGATAAAGATATGTTTTTTGTTATCTTTGAATAAGCCATCAGCATTTATTAGAGCTACTAATGGGAAATATAAGATATTTAAAAATGATGTACTAGTAAATAATACTATAGTTATATAGTCTAAAATATAGTTTTCTTTACCTACCCATACGGATACGAAGCCTCTTATTCCAATCATGAATGTTAAGCACATACTAAAGGCTATTAGTATAAACATCATCATATATTCTTTAAATAAAGGGTATACTCTTTTTTCTTCTTTTTTGGCAAAGACATTGCCAAAGGAATAGACACTAGATAGTTCGACACGAGATGCTATTTCGGTTAGGAATCTTAATATATAATTATAGGTTGTATAGATACTAACCATTACAGGGCCATTGAAGCCCATTAGTAATAAGGCGTCAACATTATTTAGTATTAGATATCCTAATTGGGTCCAAGCTAAGTCTTTGGTCATTTTTACCATTGAGGTATCTTTTCGTGCTATTTCATGTAGTTCTGGATATTTCTTTTTAACTACTATTCTATTTATTATTTCTTCTAGTATTTTCATAGCTAATATTACTATTGCTATTGATTCTAGTGTTTTAAATTTGATAGTTACTACTACTATTAGGATATCACAAAGTAATTTTACTCCATTAAATATTAGGGAATAGACATATTTTTCTTGAGCTGCACTTAATACGGCCATATATGTTTGTCCTTTACCAAAGTATGATATTAGATATGATGTTGATATGATAAAGAAACATATTAAAGCTGATACTTTATAACCTTCTTCAAAGTTATAGAATAAGTGTAGTCCTAATGTTACTAAGAAGATTATTCCTAGTATGATAAAGCCTATTATTCTAAATACTTTTCTGGCTCCGCCATAAATGGCATTTATGTCATCTTTATTCTTTTCAGCAAATGGTTTATATAAACTATATATTACGGCATCAGAAAAGCCTGCTTGTGCTAAAAAGACATAAGATATTATTTGATTTATTGTTTGATAGTAGCCATTACCGACATCTCCAATGTATTTTATTAATACATCCATTTTGATAATTCCTACTACTCCGATTAAGAGATATGGTAATATATCACATATCATGTTTAAAAATATTTTTTTTGTTCTCATATTTACACCCTATATATATAATATCACAAATATTATTTTATATAAAGTAAAATATTTAATATTTGACATTTCTTTTGGGTCACTCTAAGCCTTAGGTCTATAGAGTGTTAACTTAAGCCTATAGTCTTAAGTTAAGATATCAACCATATTTATTATATAGAAGTTATTCTTCTTTTATTTCAGTATACATTATTAGAGCAGTAAAGCAATATATTTGTTCTTCACTATAGATACTACATGAACTTGATAGTTTGATATCAATGATATCAATATTATTTTCTTTGATAAAGGTGTTTATACTGTTTTCTAAATCTTTTTCATGTTCTTCATCTATTACTTTAACTTTCATTTTAATCACCAAAAAAAGTATATAATATTCTTTATATACTTTTTGTCATAATTTATCCTCTTTTTACAGCATAATAGATTTTATTTTCTTTTCCATCATCAGTAGTATATTCGATATATAATTTATATTTTACATTACTTATATTTTCACTTGTTTGAATTTTTCCTTTTAATTCTATTTTATTATTGTTATCTTTTAGTAATTCTACTGGCTTATCCATTATACCTATAGATGGATAGGCTTCATCTATGATATAATTATGTATTAATAATGCTTTTACTTTATGCATATTTACTTTGGGATTATTTATTAATATACTATAGTTAGTTATTTCTTCTCCTTCTTTAGAGATATTGAAATAGACATTAAAATCTAATTCATCTTCTGGACTAAATGTTTCTTGTTTTTCTAATTCATTTTTATATTCTAGATAGGCTATTTTATCTTCTTCATTACTTGTACAAGCTGTTAATAATAAGATTGGTATTATTAATACTACTAATTTTTTCATTTGATTTGCTCCTCTATTCTAAGTAATCTATTATATTTGGATAATCTTTCACCACGGGACATTGAACCTGTTTTTATTTGACCTAAGTTTAGGCCTACAGCAAAGTCAGATATATAATTATCTTCTGTTTCACCGCTACGATGAGATATTATTGTTTTATAATTGTTATCTCTAGCAAGTTTTATGGTTTCTAGGGTTTCTGTTACAGTTCCTATTTGATTTAGTTTTATTAAGATGGCATTAGCGATATGCATGTCTATTCCTTTTTGAAGTAGTTTTTTATTGGTTACAAATAAATCATCTCCGACTAATTGGATATTAGATAATTTACTTGTTAATAGTTTCCATCCTTCATAATCTTCTTCAGCCATTCCATCTTCAATAGAGATGATATGATATTTATCTACTAGTGACTGATAGTATGATACTAATTCTTCTTTGGTATATTTTACTCCTTCTAGTAAATAGATATCTTCTTCTTCATTATAGAATTCTGATGCTGCTACATCGAGAGCAATATTTATATCTTTCCCTAATTCATAACCGCTTTTTGTTATGGCTTCTTTTATTAACTCTAAGGCTTCTTTGGCATCATTTATTTGAGGGGCGAAACCACCTTCGTCTCCTACTCCACATAATAAATTTCTTTCTTTTAGAACATTTTTTAAAGTATTAAATACTTCCGAACCCATTCTTAGGTTTTCATGGTATTCTTCTTTATTTGGTACTATCATAAATTCTTGGAAGTCTAGATTATTACTAGCATGAACTCCGCCATTTAAGATATTCATCATACATCTTGGCATACTGTATTCTTTTCCTAAGTATTCATATAATTCTAAACCTTTATATTTAGCAGCAGCTTTTAGATTAGCTAGTGAAACTCCTAATATGGCATTTGCTCCTAGTACTTCTTTATTTTCAGTTCCATCTTTTTCTAACATGATTCTATCTATTTCTTCTTGATTTAATGAATCTTTTCCTATTAATAATGGTTTTATAATATTATTAACATTGTTTATGGCTTTTAATACACCTTTACCATGATATCTATTTTTATCATTATCCCTTAGTTCTAATGCTTCATTTTTACCAGTAGATGCTCCACTTGGTACTGATGCTACTGCTTTTATTCCTGATTCTAGGGTTAATTCTACTTCTACGGTAGGATTGCCTCTGGAATCTAATATTTCTCTTGCATATATATTTTTTATTTTACTCATATTTAGCCTCCATATTAATTATAAAATATTATAAAGAAAAAATCAAGGTAAAAGAAAAAATAGAACACTTTGGTTCTATTAGTATGAGTCAACATTTATTTTAACTAATTTATTGTCCATATTGAATGAAGCTGCTTGTACTATAGTTCTGATGGAATTTATTGTCTTGCCACCATGACCTATTACTTTTGGAATATCTTCTGATGATACCATTACTTCAATTAGAATGGTGTTATCTTCATCGGACTCAAATTCTTTTACTGATACTGATTCGGAATCTTTTACTAGTTTTTTTATTATTAACTCTGTAAGTTCTACTAAATTATTCATTATTTACCTTGCTTTAAATTATGGTATTTTTCCATAATTCCTGCTTTACTAAATAAATTTTTAACTGTATCAGTAGGTATTGCACCATTGTTAAGCCATTTAATTGCAGATTCTTCATTTAATTTGATTTCTGCTGGTGTTGTTAATGGATTATAAGTACCGATTGTATCGATAAATCTTCCATCTCTTGGACTTCTAGAGTCTGCTACTATAACACGATAAAAAGGTGCTTTTTTTGCTCCCATTCTTTTTAGTCTAATTTTAACTGCCATGTTTATCCCTCGCTTTCTTTATGTATTTTATCATAAAAAACATATACTGTCAACTGTTTTTTGTTACAGTATATGTTTGTTTTATATTTTTATGATGATATTATATTTTTGTTTCTAATTTTCTTAGGTATTATTAGATGGATCACTGTTTTCAGCTTGCTTTCCATCTACACTAGCAGTTAGTCTTCCTCCTTCTGATGTTCTATATGTTATATCAGCAGAAAATGATTTGCCGGCATCTGTTTCATCTTGGACATCATTATTATCTGTTAACCATATTAGTAATGTAAACTTTTTAGAAGGTGTTATTCCATCTACTGCCTTTGATAATGTAAATGCTTTTCCTAAAGAAAGATTAGTGGGATTATCTTTGTTAATGTGTGTTATATCTAAATAAACATTATCATTTTCATCTAATACCATATAGCTTAAATTTTCTAATCCGTTTAGATGAAAATCTATTATTCCTTCTATTTCTGATTTTTCTTCAAAATTGAATACTTCTAATCCATAAGCTAGACAGGCTCCGCGATCTAAATCATCTTTACATTTTTGCTTATATGCTACACTTATATACTCATCTTTTAAAGGTATTATTGGATAACCTGTATATACTGGTGAAACTCCTAAGCCTAATCTTACTTTGCCCGCTGATACTGCTAATGCATCCATTTTACTCATTGTTGACAATGTAAAATAAGAAAATGTTCCTCCTATTAAAAGTATTGTCATACTAAGGATAGTTGTTACAAGTAAAAATTTATTTATTTTATTACTATTTTTTTCTTTCATATTTACCATTCCTTGCTATTATAATGATATCAAATTATTCATCTTTTTTCAAGTACTTTTTAATTTTTATAATTTTAATTTGTGATAATGGTTTCATTTTATAATAGTAGTGACGATATGAAAGATTTAGTTAAATATTTTATTATAGGTTGTAAAGAATTATTTTCTAATAAAGTACTTATAATAAGTTTGTCTATAATGAATTTATTTTTAATATCAGGTATAATATATAAAGAAATAAATAATAAAAAAGAACTTAATAAATATGAAGATTTAAAGAGTTAAATAACTGAGAAAATGGAAACTAAATTGGTAATTAAAAGAAAGTATTCCTAAAGAATAATTAAGTGATAATTTATTAAATATTGGTAAACAAACCACGGATACTATGAATGTCTCTAATAGGTTGGTCAGATAATTCACTTCATGATGCTGCTATTGTATTTGATGATAACCCTTATGTTTTGGTTATTTTAAGTAGTAGAGGTTATGCTGAATATACAAGTTATTTTAATCAAATATCTAATCTTGTCTATGATTTTCATCATGCTTATTGGGATGAAAAAATTAATAGATGTACAAATATAAGTGAGTAAATACTTACTTATATTTTTTTATGCTAGAGACCTTAGACTCTAGCATACCCCGGAATACTACAGGATGAAGGGAAAAAAAGAAAAAGCATAATTAATGCTTATTCTTAATAATATCTATTATTTCATTAGTATTATCTAAATTTATTTTAATACTTTTACTATTATTCATATCTTTTAATTCTATAGTATTTGTATCTATTTCATTTTGTCCAAGTATAATAACATATGGTATACTATTTTTATTAGCGGATTCTAATGCTTTCTTTACTTTTCTTTTATTCATTTCTATAATTACTTTTATACCATTATTTCTAAGCTTAGAAGCAAGTAATAAACTTTCTTTATTAGTATCCATTGGAATAATTAGTAAATCATATAAACTATCACTAGTAGATTCTTCAAGTAATTCACATATTGGTACTAAACCAAACGATATACCAACTGCAGGATATTTATTACCATCGTCGATAAAGTTGGTAATTATTTTATCATATCTTCCACCACCACCAATGGCACAAGTTAATCTTTGCTTTTTGTCAAATACTTCCCATACTGTTCCAGTATATATTTCAAGTCCTCTAGCTAAATATGGTGTAAATCTAGCATATTCATTTAAATTTAAATAATCTATATATGAGAATAATTCTTTTATCTCACTCTTACCTTCGATAAATTCTTCATTATCAATATTCATATTATCTAATTCATTAATATTACACTTGAACAAACTAAATAAATTATCTAATTTTTCACTTGCTATATTGTATTCTTTTAGTTCTTCACGAACACCATCTTCTCCTATTTTAGCAAGTTTATCTACGGATAAGATTACTTTAGATGTTAACTCTTTATCAATACCTGACGATATAATAAAGCCTTCAAGTAACTTACGATTATTTATTTCTACATAAACTTCTATACCTAGTTTTTTATAACACTCGATAGTCATCATTAACATTTCAGCTTCAATAAATGATCCTTCTATACCGCATACATCGACATCACATTGATAGAATTCTCTTGCTCTACCTGTTTTTACTGGACCGTCTCTAAATACTTTACCTATTTCATATCTTTTAAATGGCAAGTTTATAGTCTTACCAGCATTCATACTTATTACTTTAGAAAATGGTACTGTTAAGTCATATCTTAATCCAAGTGTTCTATCACCTTGATCTTTTAAAGTATATACTTCTTTTAATATTTCACTACCACCTGAATACTTTGATGCTAATAAATCATAATAGCATAAAATACTAGTATCTAGTGGTAAATAGCCATACTTTTCAAAGGTATCTGTAAGAGTATTTACTACTTTTCTTCTTATTATCTCTTTACTTGGAAGACTATCTACTGTTCCTTTTACATTCATTATTTTCATTGTTTCACCTCTTTCTATGATTTTAATTTTAGTAACTCACTTAAATCGGTTATTGTTTGATATATGCATTCTTTTCCTGAGTCAGAAAACTTAATAGATATACCACCTTTTTCATGCCAATAATCTAAGTTTCCTAAAAAGTCATCTACTAAAATGTTACCTTTTGGATCTACAGCATCAGCCTTTCTTATTTCTTTTGGTACTGCTATTACTTTTACTTCAGGTAATACTTCTTTAAAATAATTTAATTTAGCTATTATTTCTCCATCTGAATTAACATGAGTTAGTATTTCTACATCATATACTTTAGTTAACTCTTTTATTTTTTCGATGGAATTATTTATTTCACCGGCTTCAATTATGAGTTCTTCCCAACTTAAATTTTTATAGAAATGTTCTATATCTTTTTCATTTGTTAAGCCTTTATTTTTTATCATTTTATAAGACATATTAATTGTATCTAGTATTACACCATCACAATCTAAATATAACTTAGTCATGGTTTTCTCCTTCTATTTTAATCCTATTTGTATTTCTTCTTTACCATTATAGAAGTTAGTTATTTTTTCACTTTCTACTTTGATAACTGTTGGATCAGATACTTTTAAACTACTTATATCAGAAACTGCTCCTGATGGTTCTCCTACAAAGTTACTATTGAAATCATCATGTAAATCAACACGATATACTTTATCATTTAAACTTGATACAATACTTGATACTTCGCTATCTTCATTAGTACTATCATAATAATATACATAATATAATTCTTCTACTTGTCTTAAGGAATCACCTGCTAATATTTTATTTGTAATAGTAGTCTCTTTATTATCACTACTATTATTTTTCTTATTTGTTCCAAAATCTTTAGTTACAAAGATACTTGTTAGTAGATATAATACTATAAATAATACTAGTATTACTGCTACTATTATTACTAATGTTTTAGGTTTCATAGTATTAAAATCTTGCTTCTTTACTTGTAATTCTTTTACATTTTTTCCTTCTCTTTTTGCTTGTTTTCTTTTTAATTCTCTTCCCATTATTTTCACTTCCTTACTTATTTTTATTCAATCATTTTAGTATCATCTAATTTAGTTATTCCTACAATATTACTATCATTTGTTAAAATGTTTATTTGCCTTCTGGCAGTTTTATTTAACTTTTCAAGTCTATCTTTTTGACTAATATTATTTTCTATCATACTAGCATTTAATACTTCTAAATTAGATAAAACAACTAAATGTAAAATATCAGTATAATCTCTAATATTACCTTCTTTATCAGGATTATTTTCTCTCCACTCTTTAGCGGTCATTCCAAATAGTGCTACATTTATTACATCGGCTTCATTTGCATATATAAATAATTTTTGTTTATCTGTAAGTGTTGGTACTATATTTTCTTTTATACTATCAGTATGTATTCTATAATTTGTTTTTGATAAACTTCTTCTTACTGACCATTCTATTCTTTCCTGGTATGTTTCATTATATTTTAATCTTTCAAATTCTTTAATTAAATATAACTTAAATGCCGGATCTATCCAGGAAGCGAATTCTAAAGCTATATCAGGATGAGCAAATGTTCCCCCATCGTACTTGCCTCTTTTGCTAATGAATCCTTTAGAATTTGTAAAACTTATCCATCTTGATGGGCTCATAGTAAACGAATTGTTAGCAGCATCATTTTTAAACTCGCGAAATTCCGCTAGTTTAAAATTGTCATTAAAAAGTTCTTCCCATAACGAATAAAAATCAAACGAACTTTTATTACTCATCCATTTAATAATAACATCCCCTGGGTTATTAGGATTTTTATACCTTGCTAAATCAGTTAAAGAAATATAATCAACACCATTAACTCTCATTACTTTAACTAAATTATCTTTTACATGCATTTTAGTTATAATTTTCTCATTCAATGTAGCCCACTTCCTTTCTATTGTTTACTATTACTTTCTTTCACTTCCTCACTTACTTATTATAATATATTTTTAATTACTTGTAAATTAGTAAAAGACATTCTTTAGATATAATCCTTCTGGATTAGCAGTCTTCATGGCTTCTCTTCGATCTTCTTTTTCTAATATTTTTATTATATCTTCACTCTTTAGTTTTCCTTCTCCTACCGCTATTAGGGTTCCTACCATATTTCTTACCATATATCTTAAGAAACCTGTTCCAACAAATACTAAAGTTATTTTATTGATATCTTTGGTATCTCTTATTAAATTGGTTTGAGATATTGTTCTTACATAATCGTCTTTTTCTTCATCAGTTTTAGTAAATGATTTAAAGTTATGTGTACCTTCAAAGTATTTCATAGCCCTTTCCATTTCTACAACATCTAATTTATTATTATGTTGATAGACATAGTTTCTTTCTAATGGGTTATATTCTCCCATATTTAATATATAGATATATTCTTTTCCTATCGCAGAAAATCTTGCATGAAAGTCACTACTTACCTCTTCTACTTTTCTTACAAAAATATCTTTAGGAAGAAGACTATTTAATCCTTTGGCTAATTTTTCTAAAGTGATATTCATATCTAAATCAAAGTGAATTTTTTGAGCCATGGCATGGACTCCAGCATCTGTTCTTCCTGAAGCATGAATATCTATTTTTTTACCTCCACTTATTTCTTTTAGTGCTTTTTCTATTTCTCCTTGAACAGTACGCATCTTTGGTTGTTTTTGATAGCCAGAGAATTCTGTTCCATCATAACTTACTGTTATTAAGTATCGCATAATCTTTCCTCCTTAATAAAATATTACTATACTTAGTATTAATATATTTAAAACTAGTAATAAACTATCTTTTTTCTTCCATTTATTAGTTCTTAAATTAGTTCTTGACTTTCCATAATTATATAGTCTTAAATCCATGATATCTCCTAGTGACTCAGACTTCTTTAATGATAAAACAAACATTGGTATAAAGACTCCTACTAAAGTGGATATTTTATCTTTGATATTTTTATTATCAAAGTTTATTCCTCTCATCTTTTGGGCTTTTATTATTCTATCTGCTTCCATAGTAAGAGTTGGTATATATCTAATTGTTAATGTTATTATCATAGCTATATCATTTACTGGTATATAATTATTAAATGGTCTTAACATTCTTTCAATACCATAGGTTATTTCACTAGTACTAGTAGTATATGTTAAAGCACTACTATAGATTATGATAAATATTAATTTATATAAATCATAGATGGTATTATTTATATTAAATATTAAATCTATTATTAAGATAAATACTAAGAATATTTTTATACTATATATATTTCTTAGATATGTTAAGATATTTATATCACTATATATCATCATAAGTATTAAATAACTTGTTAACATTATTATATCTTTATAACTATCAATAAAGAAAATACTTACTATCATTATTAGTAGTGATATTATTTTAAATACTGGACTTAATTTATGAACTACTGAATCTCTTTCATAATACTTACCAAAATTTATATTAGTTAACATTACGATAGATATCTTTCATTAACTCTTTGATATCAAAGGTCATTTCTAAGTTTATATTTTTCTTTTTATTGGCAGTATTTATGAAATCTACTATTTGCGGTATGGAAATACCTGCATTTTTTACTTTATCCATATTAGTCATAAGTTCTTTATTTGTTCCTTTACTAGTTATTTTACCTTTCTTTAAGATAACATAATTATCTGAAATCTTTAAAGCAAATTCTATATTACTAGTAAATATTATTATTGTTTTATGATAGTTATTTTTTAGTCTTTTTAATAATTTTATTAGATATTCTTCTTTTTTGTTATCTAAGTAAATAGTGGGTTCATCTATAATAATTAGTTTAGGATTTAGTGATAGAACTACTCCTAGTGAAAGAAGAGATTTCTCACCACTAGATAAATTAAAGGGATTCTTATCTAGATAACTATTATCTAAACCAATCATTTTTAGGGTATCTTCAATTCTTTTTTCGATATTATCTACTTTATAATTATATTTATTTAAACCAAAAGATAATTCTTCTTTGACATTACTAAAGATAAATGATTCTTCAGGATTTTGAAAAACATATCCTAATTCTCTTCCGATATAACTATTAGTAATTGTACCAGTATAACCAGTTATTAAACCAGATAATAAATAACTTAGTAGGGTTTTACCACTACCAGAAGATGATATAACGGTAGTTATTTTTCCTTCGGTAAATTCATAACTTATGTTTTTTAGTTTGTCTTGGTATGATACTTTATCTAATTTTATGGCCATAATTTATCCATTACCTCCCCACTATCAAAATATACTTTGTCTAATAAATCATATAACATTAAATTATGAGATAATTTGACAATGAATGGTAAGTTAAAACCTAATTTTTCTAATTTTTCATCTTGATATATTTTTTCTTTAGTATCATACATAACTATCTTACCTTTATCTAATACTAAGATATTATCTGATAATAAGGTATCTTCTAAATCATGAGTTATTAGTATAATAGTAAGTTTATATTCTTTTTGATACTCTTTTAATACTTTAAAGATTAATTTTTTATCACTGGCATTTAATTTATATATTGATTCATCTAAAAGTAATATCTTTGGTTTATGTATAAGAACAGAAGCTATCATTACTTTTTCTTTTTCAGAGTTTGTTAATTTATCAGGAGATAATTCTAATATGTCTTCTAATTTAAATTTCTTAGCTATCATATTTATACTTGAAGTCATTTCTTTTTTACTATATTCTAGATTTTCTAAAGTAAAGGCTAAATCATCTTTTACTGTTTCTCCTATAAAGTGATTATCAGCATTATCAAAACAAACTGAGAATTCTCTTCTTATTTTTTTCATATAGAAGTCATTTAATAAATAACCATCTATTGCTATATATCCTTCAGCTTTATATAAACCTATTAGTATCTTAGCTAGAGTACTTTTACCTGAACCATTCTTCCCTATAATAGTGGTAAAGCTTCCCTCTTTTATTTCTAAATTAAAATTTCTAAATAAATAATCTTCTTTTTTATATTTAAATGACATATTCACTATCTTTATAATACTCTTCTCCATAACTTCCCTCTTGTATTTATTATTATATATTAAATACATATAAAATTCAAGGTTAGAAAAGGAAAAAATCTCTTTATTTGAAGATATTTTCTTTTGTATCACTTTGTGTATCACTTGTGTATATTAGTATGAATACAAAAATAAAATTAGTAAAGAAAAAGAGGATTAATCCTCATTTAAATATTTAACTAGAATATCATCTAATTTAGTTTTAGATATAGGTAATGTTAGGTACTCAATATTTTCTTTTTGATAATCATTTAGAGTAACTAATACTATCTCTAGTTTATAACCTGCGACTAAAGATAATTTATTGATAGTTCTTTTGAAATCATTAATATTCTTAACATTATAATTATCTATTCCATATATATTATCTGATAAGAATACTAAGTCAAATGTTTTATTACTACTAAGTAATTCATTTAGTTCATTTACACTACCTGCGGTTGTTATATTTACATTATAATTCATTAGTAGTTCTGATAGATTTCTTATATCATTATGACTATTAAGAGCTACTAAAACATTCTTATCACTGGCATCAAAGTATTCTATTTCTTCGTTATCATTAATTTCTTTTACTTCTTCTTGTCTTTGATATAAAGAAAATTCAAATATAACTTTACTTCCATCTTTACTTATAAAATTATGTCCTCTTTGTAAATCTATTAATTTTTCATATATTTCATATTCTATAGATTTGTTTGATAATGTATATTTATTATCTTTTTCATACATATCTAGATTATTATATTTTGAATCTACGACTAGAGAGAATTTTAAATGACATTTATTTCTAACTAATAAATTAGATATTTTAATACTTAGAGTATAGTTTTCAAAATTCTTACTAATAAAATCTACTAAATAAGAAAATGTCTGTACTATATTGGTATCACTACCATAAAGTACTTTAGGTAAAGTAGATATTTCATAATTTACTTCTTTATTATTCTTTTCTAATATTCCTTTAATATTATCTATTAGATTACTTGTTTGATATTTTCTTTCTTTAATACTATAATCACTACTTTCTATTCTAGTTATATCCATTACTTTATTTACTTTATCTACTAATGAAAGAGTTGTTTTTTGTAATTCTTTTATTTCTTCTAAGGATAGTGATATATTATTTTTATTTATTTTTTTATTACTAAAATTTGCTATTTCTGTAAGGGGTTCTTTTATACTTATAATTAAATTATTTATGGTATTTGAAGCTAATTCATTTCTTTTATTTAATAATTCTTTAGTATATTTTAATTCTTTTGATAATTTTATATCAGGATTTTCTATTGTAAAATACATAATATAGATTATTATTGATAATGAGAAATTTATTAGTAGTAAATCTGGAAATATTTTTTGTATTAATATCATTATACCTAGTATTACTAATAAGAAATATACTGGATAATATTTTTTATTCTTTAGTTCTCTATGATTAGATATTATTGATATAATCATAATGACAAAGCATAGGACTGCAAGCAGGTAGATTACTTCTACTCCACTACCTGTTGGTAATAATAAATCTCCTACTTTATTTATACTTATTGGTAATATTATTGTTATTATTGATAATATTGTAAAGATTATTGATGATATTACTAAGATTATTCTATATTTATCATTATCTTTATCTTTTAGTTTTAATGTTACTATTACTGTATATAAGGTAAATAGATATAGCCAGGTAACAAAGCCTAAAAATAGAAACTTTAAAGCAAATAAATAAAGATTTGAATTTTCAGGAATGTTATTTTTAACTAAGATAAATGAATATATTTCTATTAATCCTGTTATTATAGTAGTTATAATTATACTATGATATATTTTATTTTCTGATATACTAAAGTTTGTTTTGAAACTATATATTATAAATAATAATATAGAGAATATTACTCCTGCTATTGTAAAGCATATACTATACATATCTTCCTCCTATTCTTTATTTAATTTTATCATATATTTATTAAAATTACTATACCTTTCATGAAAATCCAAGGTGTTTTCATGTTCTTCCTAGCCTATAGTCTAGGAAGAAATAACAATAAGATATTATATTTGAGGTGTAGACTTTCTAACTAAGAATATTATAAATAAAAAGAAGATAACTAGTATCTTAACTATATATTTGGAAATATTTTTAATAAAAGAAGTATTCACTCTAGAATATTATAGATATGGTTGATATTTATTTTAAAACTTAGAATAAGGTTTAAAATAACCCTCTAAGATTATAGCTTAGAGGGTATATAAATAATTATTTTAATATTTTAGTTTTACCTTTTCTTGGTACTATTATATTACCATTTATTTCATAAATATTATTATCAAAAATATCTTCTTTCTCTAGTTTTACAAAGTCTACTTTTTTATTTACTTCAGTAAGAGGTATTTCTTTAGTAATAACATAATATTTAGGAATATAATGTTCTTTTAATTTAGTATATATTAATTTATTTAATTCATTAATAGTAGTTTCTTTTTCATCTTCATTATTAAAGATAATATGACATACTGGTATTTCTCTTTCAATAGAATCTTCTTTTTTTACTACACAGCAATCAAAAACATTATGATGAGTTTTAATTATTTCTTCAATAGCAGTTAACCATACTTTATCACCACTTCTAGTAATCATTCTCTTAGCTCTACCACAGTGATATATTCTACCTTCTTTATCCATATAACCATAATCACTAGTATGAAGCCATACTTTACCATCTTTATGTTTCATTAATACTTTATCTGTTTCTTCTTTATCTTCAAAGTAACCTTTCATAACAGTAGGACCACTTATACATATTTCTCCTATTTTACCTTCTCCAAATGGTATTTCGTTATTATTTTCATCAAACATACTAACATTAACATTAATAAATGGTATTCCTATACTACCTAAAGCATAAGCTATTTCTTTGGAATAAGTAGCTGCCGCTGTTGACTCACTCTCTCCATATCCTTGTTTTAATGTTGCACTACCACCATGATTTCTTATATATTCGTTAGCGGCATCTTCTTCTGCTACGGTAAGTTTATCTCCTCCAGATATTGGACTTGTCATAAATGATGTATCTTTTATAATATTACTATCGACCATTTCTTTAAATAGAATTGGTCCTGATAAGAAAATATTTGGTTTATATTTATCTAATAATAATGGATATTCCTGAGGTGTAAAGAATGGTATTAATTCTACTGATACTCCGCAACATAATAAACAATATGTAGCATTGTAGTAATAGGCTACTGATGGTGGTAAGATACTCATGGAAGTTTTACCTACATCAAAACCTAAATCTCCTAATTTAAAACCATAAGCACTACTATTTAGATTAATATTTGATAGAGGTACTCCTTTAGCATTACCAGTAGTTCCTCCAGTATATACTATTACTGATGTATCACTACCTATACCCATAGGTTTATTAAGTAGTTTACCTCCTCTAGTATATTTCTTCCAGTCTTTAAATGACATAAATCTTTTATCTATCTTATATGAATCAGACTCTCTTTCTTGTTTCTTCATATTAGTTAGAATATTTTCTAATTCTTTATATAATAATTTTGGATTATTACTGTGTACTTTACCTTTAGCGTTTTCTACTAACATATTTAATTTTTGTATACTAGATAATTCTTCAAATAATGACATACAAATAATACTATCTAAAGTATCTACTTCTTCTATACCTTTACTTACTTTTTCAGTTATTAGTGGTACATCTGTTATAAAGAAATACTTAGATTTTGTCTTTACTAGAATATCTTTAATTCTATCTTCTGCTTCATCAAATTTTATTAGATTAGCAGTAGCTCCTAGTTTGGATAAAGCAAACCACATAAAGATTATATCTGGATTATTAAGCATCATAAATGATACTATATCTCCTCTTGTTATATTCATTTTATTAAATCTCTTGATATATTCTTCTACTTTACTTATTAGATCTTCTCTTGTATATACTTTACCACAATATGATAGAAGTGGTATATCACCATAACTCTTAGTTACTTTTAAGAAATAATCATAAGTATTCATATTTGTATCTAAGTAAGCTTTCTTTTCATCTGAATAGGTATCAATATCGATATTATAATACTTAAGCCATGGTTTTACATTAGATGCTAATGTTCCTTCGACTCCTCTTTCTTTATCAAGAACAAAATTTTCACCATTAAATCTTTCTTCATTTATATTTATTTTCATTTAAATCCCCTCCAAAAGCAATATTATTATATCATAAATTGTTAAATAGTCAAATTATTCATTGATATAAGAGTTTATTTTATGGTACAATATATTAAAGAGGTGACATAAATTGGGTAAGACTATTACTAAAGTTATAAGAGTAGATAATGATACTAAGAAATTAATGAATGAATTTTATAAAGATATGAAAAGAGATAAAACTCCTACTTATGCTGTATTTCAAGCTGATACTGGTGATACAATAGTTACTTTATATGAGTCTGGTAAGGCTATGTTCCAAGGGGTATCTGCGGATATTGAAGCTGGTATGTGGGAAAGTATTAGAAAAGATAAAGATAATATTGATTATTTTATGGATACTAAAGATACTAAAATTAAAAAAGAAGAGCAAGTAGATATTCCTAGTGATATTGCTTCAGTTGGTTCTGATGAAGTTGGTACTGGTGACTACTACGGTCCTATTGTAGTTACTGCTTCTTTTGTTAGTAAAGATAATATTCCTTTCTTAAATGAACTTGGTGTTAGGGATTCTAAGAAATTATCTGATGAACAAATTCTTAAGATAGTACCTAAGATTATTAAAAAAATACCATATAAAACGATTATGTTATCTAATAAAGAATATAATGATAATTATGGTAAAGATATGAATATGAATAAGATTAAGGCTGTACTACATAATAAGGTATTAACTGAAATGGTTAAAGACAATGATTATGATTATATTGTTGTAGATCAGTTTGAACCTGAAAAGAGTTATTATAATCATTTATCTGATGTACCTAATCCTTTAAAGGGTATTACTTTTATTACTAAGGCTGAAGATAAATGTCTTTCAGTAGCAGTATCTTCTCTTATAAGTAGATATATTTTTATTAAAGAAATGGATAAACTAGGAGATAAATATGGTATCTTTTTGCCTAAAGGGGCTAACTATTATGTTGAAGATGTTGGTATTAAATTAGTTAATAAATATGGTGAAAAGATATTACATGATATTGCTAAATTAAACTTTAGTAATACTGATAGAATATTAAAAGAAGTAAGAAAATAATTTCTTGCTTTTTTTATTTCTAGTAAAGCCTATATTAGTCTTTACTAGTCATTTGAAGCCCTAGTGGTCTTCGAATGAATATCAGCCATATCTATTATATTTGGGGTGAACACTTTTTTAACTTGAGGTCGAAATTTTCGACTTCAAAATTATTATTTCTATATTAGAATATTCTTGCATATATTTCTTTTTAAAATGCCTGCTAACACAGTAATACCATACTCAGTAAATACATAAGGCGGATATTTTCTATGTTCTCCACGTCCATTCTTTAAGGTGCCAAAATGGCACCCTAAAGATATATATTCAGCAGTAGTTATTTGAAAACAGTAATTTTCTGGAAATCTATTTATATTTATAAGAACCTGTCTATTTAACTGCTTTGTTTCATAACCAAATAACATAGCTAAATCAGAATCTAACATTACTTGTTTACCTCTTATTTCATAAATTAAATTCTCTATTTTTATATTTTCTTTTACTATTATTTCATTCATTTAATCATCCTTTCTTTTAATAAAATAATAACTCTTTTATCATTGTCTTATCGTCTATAATAACATGGTAATAAATACAAGTCAATATAAAAAAAGCAAGATATATTAATCTTACTTTAGATACTATAATATTATTGTTAATCAGCAAGACCTTAGGCTTGCTGATTCCCTGAGAGATTTGATGCTCGAAGGGCTAATCTTCTACAAAACTACCTATTACTTTAAATACTCCTTCTATTCCTTTCTTTAGAATACTATTTACTTTAATAGATACTTTATTAGTACCTTTAGTTAGAGTACTAGTATAATCTTTCTCAGTGTTTACTAAATAATCTTCTCTTCTTACATCTTTACCCTCTTTAATATCTTGTTCAAACTGTTTCATTGCTTCATTAGTCATAACCATCTTATTTTGTAAGTTATATTCATAATAACCTGTCTTCTCTATTATGTAACTAATTACAAAGGCTAAAAATAAACTAAAAAATATAATTTTAAATATCTTTTTCTTATTCATGATATTACCCCTTTATATAATAATATAATATGTTAGATATAGCTTCAGTAGTATTAAGTACTTCATCAATATTATTATCTACTCCTCCTAGTTCTATTAGAATACTATTAGAACTAATATCTTGATTATAAATACCATCTACGCCTGGACCCTCCTTTTTATAAATACCTCTAGATAAACCTGGATAATGTTTATTAGCTATATCATTTATCTTTTCTACATTACTTATATTTTCTTTATAATTATTATGTTCTAAACCTACTACAAAGAGTATCTTAGCATATACTTTACCATTAATAGTAGTAGTTGTTATATTTTTGTTTACTGAATCTCTATGAATATCTATAAAATATTTTAATGAGTTATATTTATTCTTTTTATCTAGTATTAATATTCTTGATGCTTTATAACTACTAGCATGATTCCAATTATTTATATTTAAAAACTCTGTCATATTAGTATCCTCTACTAAGGTAGATAATCCTTTACTATTTAATTTTTCTTTTAATAAGTATGATGCCATTAATACATTAGGAGTTATTCCATATATATCTAGATTAGTATTATTATAGTTTTCTAATTGATGAGAATTATAGATATATATTATAGGGTTATCTATATCTACTGGATTAGGATCTTCTATATAAGAACTTATTTTCTTTAATTCTTCTAAATTACTATAGTCATCATTATGAGATACTTCTAGTACTTTTTCATTATTACCATACATTAATACTCCTTGATCAAGAATACTACTTGGATTTTTTAAATCGATATTAAATAAAAAATCAGTACTAGTATTTACAATATTTACTAATTTATAGTCTTCTAGTAAATGACTATTACCTCCTCCTAGTAAGAAGTTTATAAACTTTGTATTATTTATCTTAGTACTATTCTTTAAAGAATAGTAGAAGGTTATTGAAAATATACTATATATTATAACTAGATAAAAAAATGATTTTCTAATTATTCTTTTGCTATTATTCTTTAATTTCATCTTTCCTTTCATAAGATCACCTTTATGATAAGTATATATTAATTTATATGAAATTAATGTCAAAAAATAAGCATATTACTATGCTTATTATAAATCTAATCTAAAATTCTTTAATTCATCAATAAATTCATCTGTTTCTTCATCATCAGTTATATTATATATTTTATCCTTAACTTTCATTAATTCATCATAACTTATTATAGCTTCTTCTTCTTGTTTCTTTTCATAATCTGTAAGTTCAATATTTGATGGTTTTGTTTCTTCTTCCATCTTTTCTACTATCTCACTAGCAAACTTCATATTATCATTTACTTCATAAGCATCTTCCATCTCTTCTAGCGGAGATATATTAGGATCCTCATAAGTCATACCTAAACCATTATCATAGTTTACACTGTTAAAGTCAAAATTATCTAGATTTTCTCTAGCTATGTATTCTTCTTTCTTCTCAATATGAATTGGAGATACTGGTTGTTTACTAGATATTTCTCTTAAAACATTCTTTTGATATAAGTTATTTTCTTTTACTTCTTCTTTTACTTCTTCTTTTACTTCTTCTTTTACTTCTTCTTTATCTTCTTTTATTTCTTCTTTTACTACTGGTATTTTTTCTTCTTCTTTATTAAAAACTGGTTCTTCTATTGGAACTTCTTTAGTCTCTACTGGAACTTCTAACTGTTGTTGTTTTAAAATATTATTATTTATTTCTTTATTATCTTCTACTTTTTCTTGTTCTTCTTTTAGTATTTTTACTAATTTCTTATTTTTATTTATTAATATTATTGATATAACTACTAAGAAAATAAAAAGAAATATTATTATCCAAAAGAAAAATAAACTATCACTAGACAAATTATTATAAAAATTATTAAATGAATTTATCATTTTTGTCAACTCCTACTACTGATATAATTTATTATAGAGGCTACATAAATAGTGGCTGTTTCTACTCTAAAAATTAAATTTCCAAACGATACTCTATTATAACCATTACTTACTAGAATATCTTCTTCCTTATCACTAATGCCACCTTCTGGGCCTATCACCATTATAATTTTAGCACAATCTTCTATACTTTGTAAATAGTAATTAAGTAGTTTTTCTTTTTCTTTAGTCGAAGCTACTAACTTTAAGTCGGCGTCTTCTTTAGTTAAATCTTTGATACTTTTTATATCTTCAATTATAGGGATATTAGTTCTTTTTGATTGTTCACTTGCTTCTTTACAAATACTTTCCCATCTTACTTTCTTTTTATTAAATCTTTCTTTATCTAATTTTACTATACTACGCTCCATGCTTACTGGTATTATTCTAGATACACCTAGTTCAGTTAATTTTTGTAGTATTAAATCCATCTTTTGTTCTTTTACTAGAGCTACCGCTACTGTAAGTTCTATTTTTGTTTTTTTATCTTCATCTAATTTTTCTATAACTTTTATATTAAATGGTTCTAAACTAGTTATTTCACATATATGTAATTTATTATTATAAACTACTTCTATTTTATCATTTATATTCATTCGCATTACTTTTTTGATATGTCTTATATCTGATTCTTCTAATAACATATCTTTATTTTTTATAAAATATCTTTGCATAATTATCCCTCTCTATATATAATTATAACAAAAAAATTAGACTTTTTATCATCTAATTTAATTTTTTATCTATGAACTAATACTTTAGTACCTGCTTCAACATTATCATAAATCGTCTCAGCGGCTTCATTAGGCAAATTTACACAACCATGACTACCATTTCCTAAATAGATATCTCCTCCAAAGGTACTTCTCCAAGAAGCATCATGAAGACCATTATCTCCATCAAATGGTATCCAGTAATCAACATGAGAGCGATATCCTGGTCCTACTAAATAAGTATCACGTTCCTTATATGTAACAGAAAAATATCCCTTATAAGTAGGGGTTTCAGGATTACCCGTTACTGTATCAGTAACAAGTAAAATCTTTTTATCCTTATATAATCTAACAACTTGATCACTAATATCAACCTCTACAAATAAATCAGGTAACATTTCAATAGAATCATTATACACATATCCAACCTTCATATTTCCTTTTTCTACAAAGTAATGAATCATAGCCATATCATCAGTAATATTATAAACAAATACTCTTTGATATTTGTCAATAACCTCAATCCCATTCATTTTAGAATCATATAAAGGTGTATCATTAGTAACATATGCAAAATTATGAACTCTAACAATATTCTTATCTTCCTTTGTATTATTTTGATCTACATCAATAACTACTTTAGGAGGTTCAACCTTATTATTATCATCATTCTTTTTATTCTTAGAAGTACAACCAGTAGTAAATAATAATGTACCCGCTAATAAAGCACTAGCTATTCTTTTCTTTGTTTGTTCTTTCATAAATATCTCCTTTTCTGCATTAATTATTATATCATCTTATAATTATAAAGCAATACTTTTAATAGAAAAAGAACTATTTCTAGTCCTTTAACTTTCTATTATATTTAGTAAATTCACTATCATCATCTAATTCTGTTTCTGATAATAATTTAAATAGTTCTTTTTGTTTTCTATTAATCTTTGAAGGTATTACGACATTAATGATAACATACATATCACCTTTCTTATTATTAATATCACTATCTATTCCTTTACCTTTTAATCTTAATTTAGTACCATTTTTAGTACCATCAGGTATTGTTACATAAGCATTACCATATAGTGTTGGTATTTCTTTTTTGCATCCTAAGACTGCTTCAGTTATAGTAAGTGGTACTTCTATATAAATGTCATTACCATCTCTTTTATAGAAGGAATCTTCTTTTACAGCAAATTCGATATATAAGTCTCCTGGCTGTCCTCCATTAGTACCTGCTTCTCCTTTACCCGCTAATCTTAGTCTATTACCTGTATCTACTCCTTTAGGAATAGTTACAGTAAGAGTTTTCTTTTTAACTACTTTACCTGTTCCTTTACAAGATGTACATATTTTATCAAATGATGAACCTGTTCCACCACAATGTGGACAAGTTGTTCTTGATAAGAAAGAACCAAACATTGTACTCTGCTGACGAGTTACTGTTCCGGATCCTTTACATTCGGGACAAGTATGACTATTGAAGCCACCTTCGCCATGACATTCACTACACTCATCTTCACATTCTACTTCGATATCTCTCTTACTACCATGAACTGCTTCTTCAAAAGTAACAGTCATTCTGTATAATAAATCGCTACCAGCTTGTTTTCTTTTTCCACCTCTAGATGAACTGGTTCTAAAGCCAAAGTTTTTAAGTACTTCTTCCATGATATCTCCATAGTCACTAAAGTCAAAGCCATCAAATCCTGAGAAGCCACCTTGAGCATTAGTAAATGCACTATGACCGAATTGATCGTATTGTTTTCTCTTATTCTCATCTGATAATACTGCATAGGCTTCTTGACACTCTTTAAACTTTTCAGCAGCATTTTCTTCTTTAGAAACATCAGGATGATACTTCTTGGCTAATTTTCTAAATGCTGATTTTATTTCATCTTGGGTAGCGGTCTTTGGTACTCCTAGTACCTCATAATAATCTTTTTTATCCATATTTTCCTCCAAGTACAAGTATAAAGCTCTAGAAAGCTAGAGCTTTTACTTAATTATTTTTCTTCAAATTCAGCATCTACTACATCATCTTTTTTATCTTCTTTTGGTGCTTCTTCAGTAGTAGTATTTTCTTGTCCTTCTTTTGCAGTACTTTCATAAACTTTAGTAGCTAGAGCATTAGCCTTCTCTAATAGTTTATCTTTAGCTTCAGTGATTTCTTTGGCATCTTCGCCTTCCATAGCTTTCTTAGTCTTTTCTATTAACTCTTCAGCTTCTTTCTTATCACTATCAGTTACTTTATCACCAAGGTCTTTAATAGCCTTTTCTGTCATATTAATAATTTGTTCTGCTTCATTTTTAGCATCTGCTAATTCTTTCTTCTTAGCATCTGCTTCTTTATTCTTTTCTGCTTCTTTCATCATCTTATCGATTTCTTCATCACTTAATGTGTTAGTAGCAGTAATAGTAATTGATTGTTCTTTCTTAGTACCTAAATCTTTTGCTTTAACATTAACAATACCATTTGCATCTATATCAAATGTAACTTCTATTTGTGGTACTCCTCTAGGTGCAGGTGGAATGTTAGTTAATTGGAAGTTACCAAGGGTCTTATTATCATTAGCCATTGGTCTCTCACCTTGTAATACATGGATATCAACAGCAGGTTGATTATCAGCAGCAGTTGAGAACACTTGACTCTTACTAGTAGGAATTGTAGTATTTCTAGGTATTAATACTGTCATTACTCCTCCTAATGTTTCAATACCAAGTGATAATGGTGTTACATCTAGAAGTACGATATCATTAACATCTCCTGTTAATACTCCACCTTGAATAGCGGCTCCCATAGCTACTACTTCATCAGGATTAACTTCTTTTGAAGGTTCTTTATTTAATTCTTTCTTAACTAGTTCTTGTACGCAAGGTATTCTAGTAGAACCTCCTACTAATAATACTTTATCAATATCTTTAGCAGATAAGTTAGCATCTTTTAAGGCTTTTCTTACTGGTTCAGTAGTAGATTCTACTAAATCACTAATTAAGTCTTCAAATTTAGCTCTAGTTAAACTCATATTTAAATGAATTGGACCATCAGTACCTTGTGATATAAATGGTAATGATATTTCAGTAGTAGTCATACCACTAAGATCTTTTTTAGCTTTTTCAGCAGCATCTTTAACTCTTTGCATAGCCATTTTATCTTTAGTTAAGTCTACACTAGTTTCTTTCTTAAATTCACTTACGATGTAATCCATAACTCTTTCATCAAAGTCATCACCACCTAAATGGTTATTACCACTAGTTGATTTAACTTCAAATACACCATCACCTAATTCTAGGATAGATACATCAAATGTACCACCACCTAAGTCATATACAAGTACTGTTTGGTTTTTATCTTGTTTATCTAGACCATAAGCAAGAGCTGCTGCTGTTGGTTCATTAATAATTCTTTCTACCTCTAAGCCAGCAATCTTACCTGCATTCTTAGTAGCTTGTCTTTGTGCATCATTAAAGTATGCAGGTACTGTAATAACAGCCTTTGTAACAGTCTCGCCTAAGTATGCTTCAGCAGTCTTCTTAAGATCTCCTAGTATCATAGCAGATACCTCTTCTGGAGAATATTCTTTTCCATTAGCAGATACTTTTTCACTAGTACCCATTTTTCTTTTAATTGAAGATATTGTATCTTTATTAGTTACCATTTGGTTTTTAGCCTTTTGACCTACAATTATATCTCCATTTTTAAATGCTACTACTGATGGAGTTGTTCTCATACCCTCAGGGTTTGTTATAACTTTTGCTTCACCTCCATCGTATACAGCAACACAACTATTAGTTGTTCCTAAATCTATTCCTATAATTTTACTCATATTTATCATTTCCTTTCTTATTTATCATCATCAAAGTCATGAATGACTTTAATATTTTTTTCTTTATTTATATTTTCCTCTTTTTTATTCTTTTTTATATTCATGTATAATAGATAACTAACTAAAGCAATTAATATTACTGGTAATAGCCAAATAACAAACTTAACTGCTAGAACTGCTAGTAATATTGATACTATTATATATATTATTTCTTTTATGGTATCTTTATTCATTTACTTTCACCATAGCAGTTCTAAGTACTCTATCTTTATACATATAACCTTTTTGTAACACTACTGTTACAACTCCTGATTCTTTAGTTTCATCATGATCAACAACAACAGCTTGTTCTAGTGATGGATCAAATTCTTTACCTAAACAATCTATTTCTTTTACTTCAAACTTTTCAAGTAAATCTTTTATTTGCTTATACATAAGTTTAAAGCCTTCTAGAAACTTAGATACTTCATCTTCTAAGTTATTATCATCCATACTTATTGCTCTTTCAAAGTTATCTAAGATAGGAAGAAAACCTTTTAAAATATCTTCTTCAGCATATTTTATTATTCTATTAGTTTCTTCATCTTTTCTTCTTTTATAATTAATAAGTTCAGCTTGACTTCTTAGAAGTGTCTCCTCTAGATTCTTTATTTTATCTTCTAGTTTATTATCACCACAAGAGCATTCTTCACTACAAGTACACTCTTCTTTAGCCTCTTTGCAGTTACATTCTTCATTACTGCAATGTTCTTTCTTTATTTCTTTTTCTTCTTTTTTATGTTTATTATTCTTCTTTTCCACTTTGACCTCCTAAATTATTTTTAATGTAATCTAGTAGTGTTACCACTCTATCATACTCCATTCTCTTTGGTCCAATTATTGCTATTGTTCCTTCGGTTCCATCTATATTATATTTAGTTTTAATAACTGAAACATCATCTGTAAGTTCTGTTTCACTACCAACATAAATATTTATTCCATTATCTTCTTCCTTCATTTTAGAAATACTATCTATATCTTCAAATTTACTAAGTATTTCTTTTACTTTATCGATATTAGTAAATTCTGGTTGCTTTAACATATTAGTTCTTCCACCAAAGTAAGCATTTTCTCTTTGAGCAGAAGTAAATTCATGAAATGCATCATAGAAGGTATTATAAAGTACTTCATATTGACCAACATAATCTTTTATAATTGGTTTTACTTCATACTCTAGTTTTTCACTTACCTCGTTAATAGGAGTACCTATTACTAATTTATTTATTAATTCTACTGTTTTCTTTACATCTTCTTTAGGAACAGTATTTGGTAAGTATAATGTTTTATGTTGTACTACTCCTTTATCTGTTATTACTATAGATAATATTTTATTATCTTCTAGTGGAACCACTTCTACTTTCTTAAGTCTATTTTCTTTAGAAGCACCTCCTAGTACAACTGCTGTATAGTTAGTTATCTCACTAATTATTTCTATACTTTTCTTAATAGTATCATTTAAATCTAATGTATTATTTCTAAAAATAGTTTGAAGTTTTAACATATCTTCTCCTGTCATATTTTTAGGTTTCATTAAATTATCTACATAATACTTATAACCTTCTTCACTAGGTATTCTTCCTGATGCAAAATGATTTTTTTCAAGTAGATGTAATTCTTCTAAGGCTACCATTTCATTTCTAATTGTAGCACTAGAACATTTTAATTTCTTACAAATATGATTTGAACTTACTGGTTTAGCAGTTCTAATATATTCTTCTACTATTACTTTTAGTATTTCATTTTGTCTCTTGGTGATCATTATATCACTTCCTTTAGCAATTCTTTATTTCCATTGCTAATATCATTATATTACTATTTTTTAGCAATGTCAACATAAAATTGCTAATTTTTTTATTTTTTTATATTTCTATTGTAATATCATCTTACATAGTAGTTTATAGTCAAAGTCTATAAACTAGATATCAACCATATCTATTATATTCGCAGTTGATACTTGTATATTAAAATATTTAATTTTACTTAGAATATAATTTAGTATGAAAAAGAAATATATTTTATTATTAATGTTATTATTAATTATTATTATTTCTATTTGTTTGATATATAGAAATAATAATAAAGAGGATACTGATATCAAAGTTAAATATCCTATATATGAATATTATAAATTAAATAAAGTTATTACTGAGAATATTAATTATTATTTAAAAGATAATATAGATAATTATTATTTTCTTTATATTGATTATAAAGATTATGAATATAAGGAATATATATCTATAGTATTATATATATCTTATTTTACCGGAGGAGCTCATCCTAATTATGGGATTAAAACTATTAATTATAATAAAAATACTAATAAATTTATTGATATAGATGATCTTATTAATAGGGATAAAGATATATTAAATAAATTATCTATATATTCTAGAGAATATTTTAGTAATAATGATATGTTTAATGATAAAGTTGTGTTTGATATGATGATTGATGGTACTAAGAGTATTAAGGATAATTATAAATATTTTAATATTACTAGTGATGGTTTAATTATATATTTTAATAGATATCAAATAGCTCCATACTACTATGGGGATTATAGTATTACTATTCCTTATAATTATTTAGATTTAAGTATTTGAAATATTTTATTTATATGATAAAATTAAATAAAGGAGAATTGATAAAATGAATATAAAATTATTTAAGAAAGCTATTCTTTTAATACATGGTTTTGCTGGTGGTAGTTATGATTATAATAGTCTAAATAATGATTTAGAATTATATAATAGTTTTGATGTATTTACTTTTACTTTACCAGGACATGAAAGAATGATTATTGATAAGGTAACTAGAAAAGATTGGATTAAAAAGGCTGAAGATGAATTAGAAAAAATAATAAATGCTGGTTATAGTGAAGTATATATAATTGGTCATAGTATGGGTGGTGTTATTGCTTCATATTTAGCAAGTAAATATAAACAAGTTAAAAAACTAGTACTCGCTGCTCCTGCCTTTCATTACTTAGCTTTTAAAGGAGATAAAGTTGATATTTTAGAAAGTATTAAAAAACTTCCTAATTTATTTAAGAATTATAATCCTGAAGAAGTATTATCTAGGTTATTTAAAGTACCTGCTCCTACGATTAGGGAATTTATGAAGTTAGTTGAAGAACATACTGGAGATGTTAAAAATATTACTTGCCCTACTTTAATATTACATGGTGATAAAGATGATATTGTACCATATGATTCTGTATTATATGTTTATGATAATATTAAATCTAAGAGTGTTACTTTAATTGAATTAAAGACTTTAACTCATGATTTATTTATGAATGATAGATATGAAGAAGTAAAGGGTTTAATTATTAAATTCTTTAAAACGATACCTATTGATAAGAAAATACAAAAAAAGATATAAGAAAAGAGACTCATTATAAAGTCTCTTTTACTTTTTTATATCCTCTTACTGATAATACTAACATACTAATAATTATTAGATAATTATATAAATTATTTTGTTCTACTCCAGTTTGAGGAGGTAATTCTTCAATATCTCCAGTACCCATAGTATTAGTATAAATATATTCTACATATATAGTATCATCTATATAAGTACCATTTTCATTGCCATTAATTTCTTTTAAACTATAGCCAAAGAAATCTTTTTCTTCAGTATTATATTCTTTACCTACTAAATCAATAGTTTTAACTTCAGTAGTAAGTTCGTTACCATTAGTATCCTTATAAGTAGCAATTACTACACCATAAGGTACTTTATCAGTAACTTTGTCTTCATCAGTAATTTCATTATTACCATAAATTAATCTTGATTCAACTTTATTAGTAACTTCACTACCTACATTTGTATATCTTAATTTAATATCAAATGATTCATTTATTACTTGATTATTTTCATCTATATTATATGTTTCTTTACATGTAATTACTTTTCCATCTAAAGTACATCTCTTATCCATAGAAGTAATAACTACATTATATGGTAATATATCAGTAAGTTCTAAAGTAACTTCTCCAACATAATTTTCTATTTTACCATTATAATTTAATACATAATTATATTCTGAATTAATATCAGTAATTTGATTCTTTTGTAATTTAGTTACATCATTTTCAGTTATTTCACCATTATTTTTAATATAATTATAAATAACTGTAATAGTAGAACCTGCTACAAACTTACCACTAGCATTATCAGGCAAAGTTTTAGTATCTAATGTATATCCAAAGAATGATTTAGCACTAGTCTCATAGCTTACTCCACCTAAATTAGTTTTAGTATCTTCTACTTCCAATATAGTGTTACCACTTATATGTTTTACTACTAAATTTCCTTTTAATACTTCAGTTTCAGTTTCAGTCTCTTCTGATGGAATTTTATTTCCATCTAAATCTACCACTGTTTGAGCTTTATTAATAATTTTATCAGAGTCAATTTCTATAAATACTAACTCTAAGTTAAATGATGCATTAACTTCAAATACGCCATTTATATAGTCTTCCTCCGTTATATTATTATACTCTTTAATACAAGTAATAGTTTTATTATCATCATATGTACAAGTACTAGGTAATTTAGATTTATTAGTATTAATAGTATAAGGTAACATATCTTTAACTATTAATTTAGCATTTCCTACATAATCTTTTATTTTAGCAGAACCACTTATAGTATAATTAAATACTCCATCAATACTATTAATAGTATTAGGTCCTATTTTCTCTACTTTAGGTTCTTCTACAGTGCCATCATTCTTAGTATAGTAATATGTTACTGTTATTTTACCTTCAGTATATTTACCATCTTTATTTTCAGGTAATTTATTTTCATTTAATGTATATCCTAATATTTCTTTAGGACTAGTGGTATAATTAGTACCTGCTAGTTTTTCTCCTAATTCTTCTTTTGGAGCAATTTCACTATTAGTATTTTCATCTTTAAATAATACTTCTACAGTACCTTTAATTTCTACATTAATATCTTCAGAATCTTCAGTTCCATCAGTAGTAGTATTATTAACTACTGTAACACCACTAGCTATATTAGTTAACTTATCACCATTAACACTTATATAGTCATTATATTTTACCATATATTCAATAGTAACATTAATAGGATAAGCACTCATATATTTATCTATATTATAAATCTTAGTCCAAGTAATAGTATTATTTTCTTCATTATATATACCGTTATTTAAAACACTATTATTAACATCTATACTTTGTGGTAATGTATCAGTAATAGTAACTCTTACTACATCACCTTCTCTAACATTATTAAGTATTGTATTATAATTTATTGTGTAACCAACTTTATTATCTAAACTTGTTACAGTATTCATATTTGCTTTTTTAGTAATAGCTTCATCAGTATAACTAAATTTTTTAGCAGTATATAAAACATTTATAACATTCTTAGAAATATCTGTTGAAATAACAAGACTTTCTGGATTTACGCTATTAAATTCATAGCCATTTCCTGCATCAGCAAGATAAGCATTCTTATCATTATCATTTAGAGTGATAGCATCATTTTTATGAGCGTTTCTTGTATCACTAGAACCTAAATAATTTCTATCATTAGGATTAGTTATTTCATCTTTATAATAATTAATAACATAATTATATGTATTTTGTACCCAATATACTTCGGCACTTTCACTACTTGTAATAGGATTTGTTAATCCATCACCAGTTAATGTAAATGAATTATTATTATCATTACCATTAGTTCTATACCAACCAGTAGCACTATCTTTATCTTTTATTTCAATATTAAATGAATATACTTTTTCTTCTTCAGTAATATCACCAACTTTAATAGTTACATCTTTACCATTAACAGTAATATCTTGACTATCTTTAGTACCTTCAACATACTTAAAGTTATCTCCAATTACATCTGTTAATACACCATTAGTAGCAGCAATAGAAGTTTTTATATCCTCAAATATAGTCTTAAAGCTATCTGCTATACCTGTTGAATTTGCTTCTTTATAAAATCCTTTTTCTTCTTTGTTATACTCATAATAATAATCTCTGTAGCCATAAACTTTAGTCATAGTAGTATCAGAAGATATTTTTTTAAGGACATCTTTAGCAGTAGCATCATTTTCGATACCATAACCAATAGAGAACACTGTTATTTTATTGTCATTCTTAGCTTCATATGCTCTATCCATTGCTCTATCAGTGGCACTCTTTCCATTACTACCACCACTAGTAGGTTGACCATCACCAATTACAACAATATACTTTTGAGCATTTGGATCAGTTATCTCTTTTAATTTATCAATAGCATTACTTAATCCTGCTTGTAAGTTTGTATTTCCTTCAGGATGCCCGAAATCACGAGCTGTTAATGCAGTATGACTAAACTCAGTAGCAATACTAGCACTTCCTGAAAAAGTAACCAAAGAAATATTAGTATTTTCTACTTTAGATAAACTATCAGAAAAATTAATTGCACCATTAACAGCACTTTCCCATTTATCTTGTGTTAAAGCTTTAGGCATTTCACCTCTATTATAATTACCTCTACAAGTAATTTTTGTACCATCAGCAGCAGTGTAATGAACATTCCAGCCTCTTTCTGATATATATGAATATCCATTTTTAGCACCATCACAAATCATACTACCAGAAGTATCAAACACAACTACTACATATACTGGTTTTGTAACTGTAGTAGAATCTTCCCTGTTCTTTCCTTTCACTCTTAATTCAACATTATATATTCCATTTTCAGCATCTAATTTAGTAACTGTCTTGGTAACTAGTGCTTCATCAGTTTCATAATCACCAGAATATATAGTTGCATTATTGCCATCATTTACTACTTTATTATTAATACCAACATCACCTTTAACTGGTTCTCTATTAGATATTTCATTAGCAAATACCTTAATAGGAGTCATTAAATCTGATACTATCATTGCTGTAAGTACTAATATTTTAGTAAACTTCATAAAATTTTTTTTCATTTAAACCCTCCTCAATATAATTAATAAATATTTTTTTTGATAATTATGATAATCTTTATGTGTACTACAAGTTTGAAGTATTAATATTTCATCATCTTTAGTTACTTCTACTCCTGTATCATACATAGACTTACTTTTTAATTTCTTTAAGTGATTTAAATATTCTTCTTCACTATTAAAATTAATATTCATATATGAATAATCAGTAGGTTCTACATACACAGAGAATATTTCATACCTCTTTTTAGTAGTACTAGTAGTTAAATCTACATACTTATGATTATCATAATAATCTTTATCATAAAACTCTTCTAATATCTTAAATGGCATATCAATTTTAGAAGAATTATGACCATAAATTAATAATTTTTTACTACTATCTATATCTACTCTATAATCTAAGTAAATACTACCCATATAGTTGCTATTACCATATGCATCATGATTTAAATAGTAGTCATTATCACTCCCCTGTAATACAGGTACTATATAATCAGTATTTTCTATTTCTAAAATACCTTTTATATCATTATTATTATATTCTTCTCTAACTTTAGTAATAACATCACTATAGTTAATAGGATTTGTTATGTTATCATTACTTTCTATATCAATATTAAGTTGATAATCCTTCTTTTTATTAGTAGGTAATTCTACTAACATCAAAGCAATACTTAATATTAAAATAGTACTTGTAATATAAATTATTACTCTTTTTTTATTTTTCATAATACCCCCATTAGATGGTTTACTATTATATCAGATTTTATCTTTTTGTCAATAATTACAACGAAAAAAGAAGTATTAACAAGAACCTTCTTATCAAACACTTCTTACTTCATCTATATTATGTACTGATATTATATATTTTAAACATCATTTTAATAATAATTTATTAATAACTTTATCAAATATTTCATTAAATTTATTTACTTCTTCTACAGTATTCTTACAAGATAAACTTATTCTAATACTATGAGTAGCTATATTATTATCTGGATATAAACTATATACACTACTAGATAAATCACTAGTAGAGCAAGCACTTTTAGTAGATATATAAACATTTTCTTCTTCCATTGCATGAATAAATGTCTCTGGTTTTATATTTAATATACTAAAATTAATTATATAAGGTATACTATTAGAAGTACTATTAATATGAATATTATCATATTTTTTTAAATTATTAAGTATTTTATTATTTAATTCTTCTACATATTTATAATTATCTTCAACCTTAGGAATTATTAATTCTAAAGCTTTCATTAAGCTACATATTAATGGTAATGCTGGTGTACCACTTCTGTAAACTGTAGTACTCTTTCCTCCATGAATTAAATTATCAATAACAATATTATCTTTCTTTATAAGTAAGCCTATCCCTTTCATACCAAATATCTTATGACCAGACATACTCATAAAATCCATATCATTAAAATCTACTTTTATTTTACCTATAGCCTGAGTAGCATCAACATGAAAATAACATTTAGGATAATTATTTATAATTTTTTTTATTTCTTTTATATTTTGTTTAATACCTAGTTCACTATCTACATAAGAAATAGCTACTAATATGGTTTTATCATTTATTAATTCTTTTAGATTATCTAAATCTATTAATCCATCTTTATTTATTTTAACATAATCAATTATAAAGCCTTTACTTTCTAAGTATTTAACTGTTTCTATAGTACTAGAATGTTCTAAATGTGTAGTAATTATATGATTACCACGATTCTTATATCTAGAAGCAACTCCTTTTAAAACAGTATTATTAGATTCTGATGCTCCTGATGTATAGATAATATCACTAGGTTTAACATTTAATAATCTAGCAATTTTCTCAGTAGCATATTCTTCTAACTCCTTAGATTTAACTCCAAGACTATGAATAGAATTAGAGTTTCCTGGATATTCAGTACATACTTTATTAAAAGTTTCTAATACTTTAGGATCAACAAATGTAGTAGCACTATTATCAAAATAAATCATAATATTCCTTCTTTCTCTTAGTATTTTATCACAGATATTATTTTTTTTAAAGTAAATTTATTTACTTATTTAAAATATTAGTTTATGATATTTACAGGTGATTTTTATGAATGAAAAGAATCTAATTACTTATTATAATAAATTTAATGAAGATAAAAGATTAACTAGAAGACATGGTATTATTGAATATAGGACCGCTACTAAATATATTCATGAATATTTAAACACTATGGATAATCCTAAAATAATTGATATAGGAGCAGGTACTGGTGCCTACTCTATTCCTCTTGCTAATGAAGGTTATGATGTAACAGCAGTAGAATTAATAAAACATAATTTAATGACATTAAGGAAAAATAGTGATAAAGTAAAAACTTATTTAGGTAATGCTATAGACTTACATAAATTTAAAGATAATACTTTTGATATTGTTTTACTATTTGGTCCTATGTATCATTTGATTAGTAATGAAGATAAAATAAAAGCTCTTAGTGAAGCTAAAAGAATTGTTAAAGAAGATGGCTTGATTTTTATTAGTTATTATATGAATGAATATGCCATTATTACTCATGGTTTTATGGAAAATACTATTAAAGAAGATATTAAAAATAATCTTATTGATCATAATTTTCATATTACTCCTAATGAAGATGATTTATATAGTATGGTTAGATTAGAGGATATTAATTATTATAAGGATACTTTAAATTTAAAAAGAGTTAAAATACTATCGCAAGATGGTCCTACTGACTACTTAAGAAAAATTATTAATAAAATGGATGAGGAAACTTTTGAAATATATTATAAATATCATTTATCTATATGTGAAAGAGAAGAACTACTAGGAGCATCTTCTCATGTACTAGATATACTTAAAAAATAAATAAATTTTAACATAATTGTAAAATATGTTAAAAATATTGAATAAAAAAATGAGTAGAAAAACTAGGTTTCTACCCTTTTTTTATTACTTTATTGCATAAAGGAATAAGTATTCCTCCTAAACTATTACCCAGTATCATTACTAATAAATATAATAATGTATTTAAACTCCAAGTAGATGATACTGAGAAATAATACATATTTGCTATACAGTGTTCAAATCCACATAATATAAATACTATTACTCCTAGAAATACTGCTAGATACTTACCAATATCTTTTACTTCTTTATATGTATTTACTGCTAGATACATAAGTATTCCACAAAAGAACGATAATATTAATATACTAATTAAAGTATCATTTAACTTAATATCTGCTAATGTCTTAGCCTTTTCACTAATCATAGTATATATTCTAGTATACTTTAAAATAAAGCCAACAAAAAAGGTTCCAATAAAATTACCTATCAAAGTTATTATTAATTCTCTAATATATTTTTTATTAAAATTATTAATTAAATAGCCTATCTTACCTGTATATAGATTAAAACTATATACTACTATTATAAATAATCCTATAACAAACAATATAGAACCAACTATTTTATTATCTAATGATAAATAAATGGTTCCTCCTATTCCTATCATAATACCCGCTAAAATACTCTTAATTAAAATACTAATATTACTTTTCATAAAATTCCTACTTTCTATTTTTTAATTTCTGCCTCATATAATTTACGATATTCACTGCAATTCTTAAGTAAATACTCATGAGTACCTTCAGCCACTATCTTACCATTATCCAAGAATAATATTCTATCAGCATTAATAATAGTAGATAACCTATGAGCAATAATAAGTATTGTATATTCATTTTTCATATTGTTAATAGCGGTCTGAATTTTTTCTTGTGTCTCATTATCTAATGCACTAGTAGCCTCATCAAACAAAATAATCTCAGTTTTCTGAACTAATGCCCTAGCAATAGCAAGTCTTTGTTTCTGCCCACCAGATAAATTAACACCACCTTCACCTATTACAGTATCATATTTATCGGGTAATGAATTAATAAATTCATCCAAACAAGCTAGCTTACATGCTTCTTTCATTTCTTTATTCGTCAAGTTACTCTTAACTAATCTTAAATTATCTTTAATACTCATATTAAAAATATATGGATTTTGACTTATAATAGTAATATTACCTCTGATAGAATCTTTATCTAATTTTTTTATTTCAACACCATCAATCGTAATACTACCTGAATCTACATCATACATTTTGCAAAGCAAATTAAATATAGTTGTTTTACCTGCCCCAGATTTACCCACAAAAGCAACTGTCTCATTAGCATTAATTTTAAAACTCAACTTATTCAAAACTTTCTTTGTAGAATAAGCAAAAATAACATCTTTAAATTCAAAATTTCCATTAACTTTATCTAAATGTACATTACCAAACTTTTCTTTTTTAAACTCATCACCATTAGTAATAGCAAACACTCTTTCAGCAGATAAATTAAAATCTTTTATTTGTTCCAAAAAATTACCTACAAAATATGCTGACGATGATATCTTACCAGAATAATTATATAGTACAAGTGCTATTGAAGGTATTAATATCTTATCTTTTAATAATAACACCAATAAAACAATTAAAATAAAATTTCCTAATGAACTAATATCCCACATCAAAACTCTATATTTTTGGTTTCTTTTTTGTAAACTAAACATCTTCTCATTACAATCATCAATTCTAGTAGACAATTCATTAGTAAAGTCTTTTTCACTATTAAGCATCTTAATATCTCTAGCTCCACGTACTAACTCTCCAATAAAACCAGAAACCTTTTCTTTGGACTTTCTAAATTCTTTATCATCTTGTTTTCTCATTTTAGTCCTAATATCCTCTAGCACATATAATATAACTGCAAAGAAAAGAACATAAATAAAAACCAACTTATTAACTACAAAAATTGCTACCAAAATACCTATATATTCAATAAAACTAGAAACATTACCTATTAAATTATTAAAAATATCTGCAAGTTTAGATGTATCCCCAGTCATTCTTTGTATAAATACACCATTACTATTTTTATCTAAAGAATCATTTCCTATTTTTAATACACATTTTCCCAAATGGACTTCCAATCTTGACATAATATTTCTATATAATCTTGCCGAAATTCTATTCATTACATAACGATTAGTATTATTTATTAAATCAACTATTAACATAACAATAGCTACACCTAATATTCTCATATATTCATTAGAAGTAAGTTCAATAAGTATTTTTGCACTAAGTATAGGTAAAACTATACTTATACCTATTTGAAGTATATGTTCAAAAATAAGTATTATCAAACTCTTTTTATCACTCTTAATATATTTCCATACTCCCTTTAAATTACTAACAAACTCTCTCATCCTATCACCAACTACAATAGTAGTATAACAACAAAAAAAGAAAAAAGCAAGAACTACTTGCTTACTGGAAGTACTGATATACTTCTTGCTATATTTAATAGTTCTTGCTTAGATAATTTATCACTAACTACATAGTATTCAATATTATTATCAATCCAATTAACAGAATTTTCATTTACTATTGCTACAGTAGATGCCATTAATTCTAAGTCACCATAAGTAGGTACTATTAAATGTTCTTTTTCTTTAGCAATAGTCTCTTCTATTAGCATAAATGGATTATCACCATCAAATGTTAATATTAATCTTTCTCCACTTTCTTTAGTTACCTTCTCTTTATTAGATAAATGTGTATTAGAAGGAAGATACATAGGATAAATAACATCTTCTATACTACTAGTTTCTTCTGTTTTAGTACTATCTTTTTGTTCTTTATTATTATTAGTATTAGTATTTTTATTTTCAGTAGTAGTATTATCTTCACTAGGAGTATTATCTTCTTTAACATCAATAATTTCTTTTAAATCAAAATAACTATTTTTAAACTTACTATTTAAGTCTATCTTTTTATAATTCATTGATATTTGTTTATTACCATCTTTATCAATTACAGTGACTGATTTAATATTACTATTCTTATCAAGTAATATTTCTTGTTTTACTAGTTTAGGATTATTAGGATAATTAGCGGCCACTGTTAACTTATAACCATCTTTAGTCTCTTCAAATACTCTATTATCATCACTAGTTATATCTTCAAGAAGTGGAGATAATAAATATACTTGAGAATTGTTATATGGCCAATCACTTTGGAATTTAAAACTCTTATTTATTCTAGGAGTAACTACATATACTCCTTCTGAATTACGAAGAATTATTTGTTCATGATTATTAACATTATTAACTAATCTTACTTTATAATTATCTTTTCTAGCATATGATACTTCAACATCATATGTATAGATATCTTCATTATTAACTATTTCTAATGTACCTTCTATATAATAAGAATTAGCATTATTAATCTTTTTAGTTAAATCTTTAATAATATCTGACTCAGTAGCTTTACCACATCCTCCTAAAAGAAATAATCCTCCTACTAAAAGAAACAATAATTTTTTTTTCATTTTTCACCTCTTTTTGCTTTCTGATAAATTATATTAGTTTAAATTTCTTATATGATGAATAATTATTCTTTTTTGGTACAAAATAAAAATAAAAAGGAGGAAGAAAATGAATACATTATATAAAATAGCTCTAACTATAGGTATTATAGGATGTCTTAATTGGGGTTTAGTAGGTTTATTTAATTTCAATTTAGTTGAATATTTATTTGGTGATGGTAGTTTACTTACTAAAATAGTTTATGTATTAGTATTTATATCTGGTCTTATAGAGATTGGTATCTATACTAAAGATTTAGACTAACTGATTATGAATATAATTCATAGTCTTTTTTTATACAATAAATTTTATTTTCGAAACTACAGGTTCGAAAATACCTCGGAAGACTACAGGCTGAAGAGAAAATAAAATAAATGATAATTTTAACTTATTAATCTATTTATATAGATTTTTTTAAATTTTTATAGTATAATTAAGTAGGTGATATTTGTGAATTACAGAACTAATTTCAATAGTAGTTTTGCCAATCGTGGTATGGCTCTTGAAAATGACATCAATGAAACCAATAAATATTATCGAGAATATGATATAGCTTTAGTATATAAGAAGCCTACTCCTATTAGGATAACTAAAACTAATTACCAGAATATGCGAGTTACTGATGGTTTCTTTGAATGTCCATCTACACTAGACTATAATGGAGTATATAAAGGTTATTATATAGAATTTGATGCCAAAGAAACAAGAAGTAAAACAAGTTTTACTATCAATAATATTCATAATCATCAAATAGAATATATAAAGAAAGTAATAAAACATGGTGGTATAGTTTTTTTAATAGTAAGATTCACACTATTAGATAAAAATTATATATTAAAGGGAAAAGACTTAATTCAATTTATAGATAGTAATGATAGAAAGTCTATTCCACTATCCTACTTTGAAGAAAATTGTTATAAAATAGATATAAAATATGCACCTAGATTAGATTATATTAAATATGTAGATAAGATGATTAAAGAACTATGAATATAATTATTGCATTATTATTTATAATTATAACAATTTTAAGTATTATTGTATTTAAAGTAAAAGGATTGTTTACTCTATTAATTAGTATTCCACTAGTTATTATGTACTATAAAGCTAGCGATATAATTAAATTATTAAAAAAGAAAGAAAGGGAAAAAAATGATAATGTAAATTTATCAGAAAGAAAGGAAGTTGAATTTGTGAGCTCTAGAGATAGAAAAAAAGGGGTTAAGGTTGAAAAGAAAGAAAAGAAAACTAAAAGTAATAATAATGAAAGTAAAAGCAAAAGTAAAAAGAAAATTAAGGTAAATATCAAACCTACTCGTAGTAGAGATAATAGAGAAAAGAAAAAAAATATTGGTGATAAAAAGGGTATTGGCAAAAAAATACTTACTATTATATTAGGACTTGCTATATTTGGTGTCTTTGCTGCGATGGCTTTTATGATTTATATTGTTATAAGTACTGGTAATTTTGATCCAGAAGCATTAAAAAATCAAGATCAAACAGTAGTTTATGATAAAGATGGTAATATATTTGCTACTTTAGGTGCAGAAAAAAGAGAATCTGTAGAATATGATGAATTACCTCAAGTATTAATTGATGCTTTAATTGCTACTGAGGACTCTAGATTCTATGAACATAATGGTGTTGATATGGCTAGATTCTTAAAAGCAACTGCTCTTAATTTAATGGGTAAAGATGATGCTGGTGGTGCTTCTACTTTAACAATGCAAACGGTTAAAAATAATTTAACAAAGAAAGATAGTAAAGAAAATAATAAAATTAAAAAAATAATTAGAAAATTTCAAGATGTTTATTTATCCGTATTCTTTATGGAAAAGAAATATAGTAAAAATGAAATATTAGAAATGTATGTTAATGATAGCTGTTTAGGTGGAAGAATATATGGTGTTGGAGAAGCAAGTAAATATTACTTTGGTAAAACTGTTTCTGAACTTAGTTTACCAGAAGCTTCACTACTTGCTGGTATGTATCAAGCTCCTAATAAATATGATCCATATAAACATCCAGAAGCTGCTGAAAAAAGAAGAAATACTGTTCTTACTCTTATGGTAAGACATGGTTATATTACTGAGGAAGAAAAAAATATGGCTACTGATGTTAGTATTGAAAGTATGCTAGCAGGTGGCTCTGGTCTTGGAGAATATGAAGGTTACTTAGATACAGTTATTCAAGAAGTAAAAGACAAAACTGGTGATGATCCTTCATTAGTATCAATGAAAATATATACTGCTCTAGATAGAAGTATTCAAGATGGTATTAATAAAGTACTTAGTGGTGAGGATCATACTTGGGCTGATGATTCAGTACAAGCAGGTATTGCTATTACTAATGTTAATGATGGTACAATCGTTGCTATTGGTGCTGGTAGAAATAGAACTGCTGGTGACTGGAACTATGCTACTCAAGCTTTAAGACAACCAGGAAGTACCGCTAAACCAATATTTGATTATGGTCCTGGTTTTGAATATAATGATTTTTCTACTTATACTCTATTTAATGATGAGCCTTGGACTTATACTAATGGACCAGAAATAGGAAACTGGGATGGTTCTTATCAAGGATTAATTACATTAAGACAAGCTCTTAGTGTATCAAGAAATATTCCGGCGTTAAAAGCTTTTCAACAAGTAGATAAGAAGAATATTGTTACATTTGTTAATGGTTTAGGAATTGATGTTGCATATAGTACTAAATCAGAAAACTATAAGAAAAATGAAAATAATGGTTCAGATAATTTAATTAATGAAGCATATTCTATTGGTGGTATGTCATATGGTGTAACACCTCTTGATATGGCTGAAGCTTATGCTGCATTTGCAAATGGTGGATATCATATTGAAACTCATGCTGTTACTAAAATAGAATATCGTTCTTCTGGTAAAACAGTTGATTTTAGTGTTGATAAAGAAAAAGTAATGGCAGACTCTACTTCTTACTTAATGAATAATGTTTTACAATATGCTGTTGAACATGGATTTAATGGTGGTGCTAGAGTATATGGTTCTACTGTTGCTGCTAAAACTGGTACCTCTAACCTATCAGATGATGTATGTAGAGCAAAGGGAATTCCTATAGGATCAGTAAATGACTTATGGACTGTAGCTTATACTCCTGAATATTCAGTTGCTTTATGGTATGGTTATGAAAAAGTTGATAAAGATCACTATTTAGGTGGTGCTAGTGCTCCTAAAGATGCTGTTATGCGTTCTGTTATGAAATATGTACCAAAAACTACTAAGACTTGGGAAATGCCTTCTTCAGTAGTAGCGGTTACTGTTGAAAAAGAAACATGGCCTGCTAAACTACCTAGTGAATATACTCCTGATGATATGAAAATAACAGAATATTTTAAAAAAGGTACTCAACCTACTGAAATATCTGAAAGATATGCTAAATTACCTGATGTTACTAATTTAAATAGTTCTAAAACTATTGGAGGATATAAATTAACTTGGAATTGGAAAAAACCTGATGTATTAGATGATTCTTATTTAAGTAAATACTTTAGTCAATCAGTATTTGGTAAACAATCTGGTAGTTATTTACAAGCTAGAATTAATTATAATAATAATACTCTAGGTGGTATTGGTTTTGGTATATATGTTAAAAATAGCTCTGGTAGTTTAGAGAGAATAGCCTTTACTACTGATAATGAATATACTTATGTTCCAAGTAGTGTTGGAGATTCTCAAGTAGTAGTAAAAGCCGAATATAAATCATTTAAATCAAATGCAAGTAATGGTGAAGAAATATCTGTAAAAAGTGATGGTTCAATATTAAAATTAAGCGTTACTTTAAAAGGAAATAATCCTCTTGAAGTAACCAAAGGAGAATTTAAAGATCCTGGTGTAACCTACACTAGAAATGCAAAAATAACTTATGAAATAAATAATAATAGTTATAGTAATGTATCAGATCTAGAGTCCGCTATTAACAGCTTAGACACTGGTACATATACCCTTACATATAAAGCAACATTAAATGGTGAATCTGCTACTGCAATAAGAAAAATAATTATAAAATAGAGAGAATTGCTTCTCTCTATTTTCTTATATATTTATAATAATAATCTGAACTTTTCTTTAATTCCTTATTGAAATTATCCAATCCTATTTCTTCAGGAATTGTTTTTTTACTTGAAAACAAATTAGTTCCAAGTCCTAGTCTATCACCTTCAATTGATACTCCTAAGGCCGCTAATGTGGTAGGAAACATATCCATTGTTGTAAATACCCTATTCTTATTATTTACTGGTAATACTCTTGAATTAATGAAAGCATTGTATACTACTCTATCATAATTATTATCGATATTATAGAAATTTTCTTGCATTGTCGGATGATCTCCTGTTAAAACAATAGTGGTATTTTCGTAAAAATCTTGTTCTTGAATCCAAGAGATAAATTCCGCTATCATACTATCAGAACAGTAAAATGAATTAGCATAAGCTTCACTAAAGATAGTATCACAACTCTTATCTAAGTAACCATCAGTAAAATGGGTGTCTGCTGTTAACATTGTAAAATTAAATGGTTTACTATCTTTAGATATTTCTGTTAAATATTCTTTAGCATAAGTAAATAACTTACTATCTTCATAACCCCACCACTCATGATAATTACTATCTATTTTTCCTTCTTCTACTGCTGTATAATAATCACTTATTATATAACTATGATTACTAAAGTATGATCTTCTGCCACCAAAGTTAGCATCAGAGCCCATTAATAAATAATTATTATATCCTTCCATAGATAAAATATCACCTATCGTAGTAATATTATTAAAACTTGTGCTATTGCTACTACTAATATCATTTATTTTCACTTTAAGAGGAATACCAGCAGTTTGTGCTATCATGGCCGCTACTGTCCAACTAGTACCATATGATTCTCTAGCTCCTCCAAGTAAATTGGTATTAGAAAAATTAATATTGTTAAGCGCTATATTCTCTAAATTTGGTGTTACTGATATATCAAATACGCCACCATTCTTTTTACTAATATTAGTCATTTCTGTCGACTCTAAAAATATATATATTAAGTTCTGCTTTTTTTCAGGAAATTTTATTTCAACTTCATCAGGTTTGATATAATAGTCTTTAAATAAATCAGTATTTCTTAAACTATTAAATGCGTAATCAAAAAATCCTACTGTTATACCTAAATATATAATAGAGGCTGCTAATAAAATTCTACTATATCTTTTTATGTTTTTTATTGGCAAAAGAACAAGTTCTTTTTTTTCTTTATTTTTCTTAATATCTATACTGACTTTACGCTCAAAATTTAATGTAGGAAGTATTAGTAATATATTTAATATAGTGAATAATATAAAACCATAAAATATTATAATAGCGATTGATACTACTGAAGCACCATTCATTCCTGCTACTTTAATTAGACTATAGATATATTGATCAAAACTAGCATTATGGATATTTTGACTTAAGTAAAAAGAAAAGACAATAATAGCATTAGCAATAAATATTAGTATATATTTTTTTAAATTTATTTTTTTCATTTTCATCACCTAAAAACTGTACTAAATATAGTACAGTTATAATATACATTAATCTATTTAATTTGTCAAATTTTATTCTTCCATTAGATATTTGACAATGTTACCTAGTTTAATGGCATGTGATCCTTTAAACAATACTGCATCTCCTTCATGGAGTAATTCTTTTATTTTTTCGTGTGATTCACTTTCGTTATTGAAATGATAATAATTTGTATAGTTGTTTTCTTCTAAATATTTGTCAGTATATTTTGTATCAGTACCAATGGTTACTATAATATCTAATTTATTTTCTAAAAGTAATTTACCAATATTTTCATGTATTTCTTTATTATAATCACCAACTTCAAGAATATCTCCTACTACGGCTATTTTTCTTTTAGATGGTTCTTTTTCTAATATTTCTAATGATGATTTAATGGCATCTAATGATGAATTATATGTATCATCAATTATAGTTACACCATTCTTTGTCTTTTTGAATTCTAATCTATTTGATGTAAACTCATTAGCCTTAATTCCTTTTTGAATATTAGGAATAGATATATTACAAAGTTTTCCTACAACATATGCTACTAGGCTATTATAGATAAAGGCTGTATTATTAATTGGTGAAGTAATCTTATTATTCTCTACTATAAAGGTACTATTATTTATATCTTTAGCCATATAATCACTTTTATTATCAATACCTATAGTTATTACTTTATTTAATGACTTTATATAATCTAGATTGTTATGCATTATATCGTTATCGTTATTTATAATTAGTGGTCCATTTAGTCCTTCTATTATTTCTAATTTAGCTTTCATGATGTTTTCTCTTGAACCTAAATTACCTATATGAGCAGTTCCTACGTTAGTTATTACCCCAATAGTAGGTCTTGCGATGTCGGTTAAATAAGAAAGTTCTCCAAAGTGATTCATTCCCATTTCTACTACTAAAATATCTTCATCAGTTAATTTTAATATTGTAAGGGGAAGACCAATATGGTTATTATAGTTGGCTTCTGTTTTTAATACTTTATATTCAGTACTTAAAACAGCCGCTATCATATCTTTAGTAGAAGTCTTTCCTACACTACCTGTTACTGCTACTACTGGAATATTATATAAACTTCTTTTATACTTAGCAAGAAGCCCTATTGCTTTAATAGTATCTTCTACTTTAACAATGGTTTTATCTTTATACTTATCATCTACTTCATCAATGTTATCTAGAATACATACACTAGCTCCTTTATCTAAAGCATCTTTATAAAATTTATTGCCATCAAAAGATTCACCTTTTATTCCAATATATACATCATCTTTATTTATTAATCTAGTATCTTTAGAAAAATTATTAAGTGGTAAATTGATGTCACCACATAATAATTTTCCATTACATACTTCTATTAAATCTTTTACATATATCATAGTTACACCTCTTATTTTAAACTATTCATTTATATCTTTAATTATACTATCTATATTAGATAGTTTATCATCTATTTCACTTAAAGAAATTTGTTTTTTTTCTACTACTATTTCTTCAGTTACTTCTTCTTTATCTTCTTTAGATATTAATTCACTTACAATATAAGAATCTATTATACGATCTTTTATTATATATGAACCATTACTATATCTATCCATAATAGATATTTCTGTTAGTTTTACTATTTTACTATAATCATCACTTACTATACCTATTTGATTCTTACTATTTATAATATAGGCCTTTATTATCTTACTTGGATTACTCTTTATTGTCTTCATAAGTAAGATTCCTCTTTTAGCTCTAGAAGTCTTTTCTAACTCAGTTAGGCGCATTCTTTTAGCAGTTCCTTTATCAGTAAGTATTGTTAAATATTCACTAGCAACATCAAATAATATGCCACTTACAACATAGTCATCTTTTAAACTAATAGCTTTAACACCTGCTGCTTTAATACCAACAACTGGTACTTCATTTATATCATACCATAATCCATATCCGTTTGAAGTGGCTATGAATACATTAGATAATGTAGAATCAGTAACAGATATTACTTCATCAGTACCCTTAAGATTCATCATCTTAATTGGTTTACTATATCTTTGTACTTTAAATTCATTTAATAGTGTTCTCTTAACCATACCATTCTTAGTAAAACTTGTTATATATCTTTCTTCATCAAAGTTATATACTGGTATTGAGTTAATTACTTTTTCTTCTGGACTTAAACTTATAATATTACTGATATGTTTACCAAGTTCTTTCCATTTTACTTCTGGAATATCATATACTGGTAAGTATAAATAGTTACCTAAATTAGTAAACAATAATAATGTATCAGTAGTAGTAATATTATATAAACCTGTTACGTAATCATTTTCTTTTAAAGTAGTCTCTTCTTCTTTGGCAGTATTATAACTTCTTTGGGGTACTTTTTTAATGTATCCTTCATTAGTTACTACTACTACTACTTGTTCTTTAGGTATCATTCTTGTAGTATCAACTTTTATTTCTTCTAATTCTTCTCTTATTTCTGTTCTTCTTGGTATTCCATATTCCTTTTTTATCTTTCTTAAATCTTCTTTAATTACTGAATTAAGTTTATCTGGATTAGTAAGAATTTCTTCATATAATTTAATTTTTTCTTCTAATTTTTTCATTTCTTCTTCAAGTAGAACAACATCTGTATTAGTTAGTCTATATAATTGTAAATTAACTATAGCTTCTGCTTGTTTATCAGTAAAACTGTATTCTTTAACTAAATTTACTATGGCATCTGCTTTATTCTTGCTTCTTCTAATTAGGGCTATTACTTCATCTAATATTGATATTGCTTTTACCAAACCTTCCATTATGTGATAACTTGCTTTAGCTGTTTTTAAATCATACTCAGTACCTTTATATACTATTTCTTTTTGATGAGCTATATAAGCATCTAATATACCAAGTAACCCTAATTGCATGGGTCTACGATTAACAATAACGACATTGTTAAAGTTATAAGATACTTGTAAATCAGTATTTTTATAAAAATAATTTAAGATATTATTAGCATCAGCATCTTTCTTAAGTTCTACTGCTATCTGAAGACCATCTTTATCAGATTCATCCCTTACTTCAACAATACCATCTATTTTCTTATCTATTCTTATTTCATCCATTCTTTTTACTAATAGTTGCTTATTTACTTCATATGGTATTTCATCAATAATAATTTTGTTTTTCTCTATCTTAGTCTTAGCTCTTATAAATATTTTTCCTCTTCCTGTTTCATAAGCCTTCTTAATTCCATCTATGCCTAAGGCTATACCTCCAGTAGGAAAATCCGGCCCTTTGATATAATTCATTACTGTATCCAATCTAGAATTTGGATTATCTATTCTAAATACAGTAGCATCAATTACTTCTCCTAAGTTATGAGGTGGCATATTTGTAGCATAACCAGCACTTATACCAGTTGTTCCATTTACGAGTAAATTAGGAAATCTACTTGGCAAGACAGTCGGTTCTAGTAATCTATCATCATAGTTCGGAGCCATTGGTACAATACCTGTTTTATCTATATCACGAAGTAGTTCTCCTGCTATTTTTGATAACCTTGCCTCAGTATAACGACTAGCAGCAGGACTATCGCCATCTATTGAACCGTTATTACCTTGCATTTCTATAAGTGGTGCCTCATTCTTCCACCACTGACTCATTCTAACTATTGCTTCATATATTGAACTATCACCATGAGGGTGATAATTAGCCATTACTAGTCCTACGGCATTAGCACTTTTCTTAGTAGGCTTATCATAGGTATTTCTTTCTTTATACATTGAATAAAGAATTCTTCTTTGAACTGGTTTTAAACCATCTCTAACATCAGGGATAGCTCTATCTTGAATTATATATTTAGAATATCTTCCAAAACTTTGTCCCATTATATCTTCAAGAGAATAATCATATATTTTCTTTATTATATCTTCCATCTATATCACCATATTAATTATATAGTATTTTTCCTTATTTTTCAAGGGCTTGACAAAAGATTTACATAATTAAAGCCCATAAAATAATATATATTTTATGAGCTTTAATTTTACCATGATTCATTAATAATAGTATTGGCATTTGTAACATAATTAACATTATTAGCATAATTAGAAGTAATAGTACTTACGGCAAGAGCATCTTTAATAACAATAACATCACTAATTGTACCCACAAATAAATTATTAGCAGAACCATCAGCACTTGGATCTGCTCCAATGTATATTGGTGTAGTTGAAGTCTTAATAGATCCACTTAACGACTTACTTGCTACTAGAGTACCATTCAAATATAACTTTTGTGTGGTTCCGTCATACGTACCTACTACAACATACCATGTATCAGCAGAAAGACTAGATGATGAACTAGAATTAATTGTAGAATAACTAGAACTACTAGAAGGCATTATATCAAAGTATAATTTTTTATCACTACTTACATATATATCAAATCCAGCTGATTCAGTATTAGCAACCAATTCCATGTAATCAGAAGGAAAACTCTTAACTTTAAATCTTACTACAACACTTAATTTAGAACCTAACGAAGTATTAGCAAAACCCTTAGTTAAATAAATATTAGTTCCATCAAAATATTTACCTCTATATATAGAATCCTTAACAAGAGTAGGACTATTTAATGAAGTAGACTTTGCTTTAACTAAAGTTTTTGTATTAGTATAAGTAGTAGTACTAGGTGTACTTTTACTAAAATATGTTGCTATAGTACTAGCTCCAATTGCCTGATCAATAACTGATACTTCTGATACATAACCAGGAAAATACTCTCCAGAAGCACTACCACCAGTATATGGATCAGCTCCCACTGCTATTTGAGCAGAAGTAGATTTAATACTTCCTGAAATAGTAGTACTACCAACCAAACTTCCATCCAAATACACCTTTATTGTAGTACCATCATATGTTCCAACAGCAGTATGCCACTCACTTAATGAAACAGCACCAGAAGAAGCAGCATATACATAATCAGAACCAGTCGTAGTACGAATACCAAATTTTAATTTCTTGTCAGTGTCTATGACAAGTCCAAAACCACCAGTCTCCCAATTAGCTACTATATCAGCAAATTTAATAGGATAATCATCTATTTTAAATTTAGCTATAACAGACACACTACTACCAAAATCATAATAAGCAAAATCTAAGTTTTTATAACTAGTGTAACCATTAAAATATTCACCAACTTGTGATGAAGTTACTGTATCAGCACTTAACTGATATGGTTCATCACTTGTACCAGTACCCTTAGAAATTACTATATCTGGATTTAAATAAACAGTTGGATATATAGCATTAGCATTATAAGCAACAGATCCATAATTACCAATACCAGTTGTATCGACAAGCCATGGATCATATTGATTACCAGAATAAGGAGTAATTAACCATGCCGATCCAGATTTAAATTGTGTATATAACCAATTATTATTTTTACAATTAGTACTACTATAACTATTAATATTAGAACTACATAATAAACTACTACCATTACCAAATGCCGCAGCATAAGCATAATCAGAAGCATATGGTAAAGCAACCTTCCCCTGCCACATTGTAGTATGACCTGAATAAACAGCAGTTCCCCTTTCAGAAGTATATAACTGATTTGCATATAGAGTTTTACTACTAGTTCCACCTAAATTCCAATTAGCACTGGCTATCATATATCTTGTAATATTATTTTTTAAACCAGTAGTAGTAAAACTACAAGATTTAGTAGCATTACCTGCTCCAGCATAACAATAACCACTACTAGCATTATAGTATAAACCACTATCAATTTTAAGATTATTTCTAAGTTCATAAAAGCCAGAATTCATAAGTTTCATTAACCTAGCATTAGACCAATCACTTTCACCATATGCAGTACTTGCACCAGATGAAGTGTTCTTATTATCCCAAGCATAAGTCCCAATACTACCACTTCTAATTAATTTAAGTTTACCATCAAATACTCCAATTATTCTCCATTTTTCACATGAAGATGAATTTTGACTATTATAATTATTACAATTAAAATAAACATAATTATTAGGATCTGCACCATAATATCTAATATTTCCGCTATCTATTCCAATCGAACTACTTCCCTTTCGATCGTTCATAAGTGACTTAGAAATAGCATAATTGTAGTTAATACTATTATTAGTTACTGTTGTTTTAGCGGAAGTTTCATATAAATTAGTTATATATTTAGCAGCTTGTTGATTTATTATATTTTCTGGTAAAGTTTGGTTAGGATAGATAACCATTGAATCTGCTAGTGTAATACTTTTTTTACTACTTGCAACTCCTATTGTAATAGTAATTTGATTACTAGTTTTATTTCTTATATTAACTATTCTACTTTCATTACTAGAGACATTTAATGTACCGCTTGGAACACCATTTATACCAAAATCAACACTATTATCACTAAAATTATTTAAATACCATATGGCAAAGTTAACTGTACTATTTGAACTATTAACTATCTTTATAGTCTTGGTAATAGTGTCATATGGTTCAATAACAATATCAATAACATCAAAAACGTCATCATCGCTTGTCAAAGTAGTTGATAACGATATTGGATTATTTATTTCTGCGGAAGTTGTAAATATAGCATAAGTAGAACCAATTGCTAATCCGAGCAACCCGACAGTGATAGTTGCAATTAAATAAATTGTTTTAAAATTTATTCTCTGTTTCATTTTTACCTCCTATTTCAAAATAAAGTCTATAACACTATTAATATCTATTTTAGATATATGTATTAGAATTGCTGCCATGGCTAGAAATGGTCCAAATGGTATTAGATTATCTTTTCTGCTAAGCAATAAATATATGGCTATTGGAAATGCTATAAATGTTGCTAGAAAGATATTGCATATTGATAGTGGATAGCCTATTACCAAGCCAAATAAGAACATTAACTTTATATCTCCTCCACCCATACTTTCTCTTTTGAAAAGGTGGTCTCCTATTAACTTGATAACGTACATTGTTATAAAGGCTAAAATAGCGGATAAAATTTTATTAACGGTAAATTCTAAACCAAATAATGATAAATATAATATTATTATTATTATACAAGATGATGCTATTATTTCATCTAATATTATCATGTATTCAATATCACTTATAATTACTACTATTAAGGATGATATAAAAATTAAACTTATTATTAATTCATTTGTAAAGCCAAATGAATGATATGCAGTACAATATAATGCTCCTGTTACTATTTCTACAATTAAATAACTAATTGGTATTCTGGTATGACAACATCTACTTTTACCCTTTTGAATAATATAAGATATTATAGGTATTAATTCATACCATTTTAGTTTGTGGTTACAATTATGGCAATGACTTCTTGGATATATTATTGATTCGTTATTAGATAGTCTTACTGCTAATACATTTAAAAAACTACCCATAATACTACCAAAAATAAATATTATTATATAAATATACAATTCCATATTATCACCTATAATATATCACTATACATACTGAACATAGGGATAAAAATAGCCATAAGTATTACTCCTACTATTACAGCAAGTAATATTATCATAACAGGTTCTATTAGGCTTTTTAATCGTTGAACTAAGTTTTTTTGTTCTTCTTCATAATAAACTGCTACATTTTCCATCATCGGTCCTAATCTACCTGTCTTTTCACCTGTTAATAGCATTTCATAAGCTATTCTAGGAAAAGCCCACTGATTTTCAAAAGCTTTTGATAATCCTGATCCAGTACTTAAGTTTGTTACAGCTTCTTTTATTATACCTTTATATATTTCATTATTAGTAACTTTTCCTAACATTTCTATACTATCTGTTATAAATACATCATGTTTTATTAATGATGAAAATGTCTTAGTAAACATTATTACTTCATTATCTATTAATACATCTTTGATAACGGGAATATGCATAGCAATATATTGAATCACATATCTAAATTTGCGAACATTCTTATATAATGATATTATTATAATTATTATAGCTGCTAATGCTAATACAATTTTTATTATATTTTTCTGGATAAAAGCACTTAAAGATATTAGAAATACTGTTATACCCGGAAGTTTTGATCCTAATTGTTCAAATATGCTTTCAAATTGAGGGACTACGAATATTAGTAAAAAAGTTAAAACGATTATTGCTATTACTAAAACAACACTTGGATATGTTAGTGCTGATATTATTTGTTTTCTATTGGAATCTGCCGTTTTGTAATAAGCTGCCATATCATCCAATGTTTCTGTTAAATTTCCAGTAAGTTCTGATGCTTTAAGCATGTTTATTAATAATTTAGGAAATACATTACCTTGTCTAGCTAACGCTTCACTAAAATTAGCACCAGTATTTAATTCGTAACTTATTCTTTTAAATAGTTCTTTATTTTTCTTTTTATTTGTTTGTTTTTCTAATATAGCTATTGTATCCGCTAATGTTATACCTGATTTTATATATGTCGATAATTGGGTTAAAAAGAATGTTAATTCTTTATATCGCATTTCATTAGAAAAAGTCAAAAATTTCCCTATTTTTGTTATCTTAGTTGGTTTAATTTCTGCTATTTTATATCCTTGTACTGTTAAAAAGGATTCAACATCTGATTTCCTAAAAGCATCAAAATATCCTTTTATTTGTTTTCCATTTTTATCAAATGCTATGTACTTATATCTTATTTTTTCTTTGGATACAACTTTATTGCCAGAAACTACTACTTTATTATTAAAAGTTGGAGTTGTATTATTAAGAGGTTTATTATTCATATATTATCACCTATTCTATAATTTATTATAACATACTTTAATTCTTTTTTTAACATTTTTTTGGTATTTTCATATATTATTTTAGAAAGGGGTTATTATATATGTATGGAAATTATATGGGAGGTCCCTTTATGATGCCAAACGTATCATATGGTCCAATGTTAAATTCTACTATGACTAGGGGTGCTTCTTTAGGTTCTGGTATTCGTTCTTTATTAGGACTTGGTAACGCTCGTAATTTTGCTGGAGGAGTTTCTCGAGGTATTAATTGGTCTTCACTTCTTAATAATACATCTAAAACATTAAGTGTTGTTAGAGAAGCTATTCCTATTGTTAAAGAGGTAGGACCTATGATGAATAATATGAAATCAATGTTAAAAGTTGCTTCTGTTTTTAAAGATGCTACTGATGTTAATAATGAACATAAACCAAATAATAATATTAATAATAATATAAAAAGTACTACTGATAATTTTAATAATCAAAGTAGTACTGAAAATAATATTATGCAAAATGAGCCAAATTTCTTTTTATAAGAAATTTTTATTTTACTTGTTTCATATCTAATTTGTTATATATTAATTTTATTATTACATAACTTATAGATGTATATACTATTGTCATTATAATGCTATGAGTTATTATGTTTCCTAGTAAAATTAAACTATATGTTTGACTTGTTTCTAAATTTAATATTATAAAGGATAATAAATGATATAGTATTATACTTATTATGCTAATTACATTGATTGTAAATATATTATCTGACATATTTGTATTCAAAATTTTTATTACTAATGCAATTAGTAGAAAGAAAACTACATTTAATAATAATGTTGATGTATATAGTATATCAAACAAAGCTCCAAATATTATTACTAATGTATAATATTTTTTTTCATTGGCAAAATATGGGTATATAACTACTAGGGCTATTATTGTATAAATTGTAGTAAAATAACTGATATTTCCTAATGTAGCAGGAAAAATACTTGCCATAACATTTTCTAAAATAAAAGACACAACTAAATAGATAATACTTACTATCACTTACTATCACTCTTTCTTTTTAAAATGCTTACATAGTTGATATCATTAAAGTCTGCTGATGGTTTTACTTTTATTATTTTAGCTAAGTCGTAGGAATCAGTAGTTATTTCTTCTACTATTCCTATTAAAATTCCTGTAGGAAACACTCCTCCAAGTCCAGATGTATAAACATAATCACCAATGTTTACATCTTTGGTATTACTTATTCCTTCTAATTCTAAAACGTTTTTATTATAATCATAACTATTAATTAATCCATATAAATTATTATCGCCATTACTTATATGAACAGATATTTTATTACTAGTATCACTAGTTGTTATTAGTCTTACATCTGAAGTAAAGGTTGAAGTTTTTATTACCTTTCCTATTAAACCTTTAGAACTAATAACAACCATATCTTTTTCTACTCCATTATATGTACCTTTATTTATAGTTATTTTGTTGTGCCAATATCCTACATTTCTACTTACTACTGTGGCATTTAAATATTCATAGTCTGATAGTGTGTAGTTTATATTTAGTTCTTCTTTTAACGTCTCTAACTGTCTACGAAGCTCAATATTTTCAGCTTCTATTGAATCTATTCGATCAATCGAGGTTTCTAATATATTATTATTTTTATTAACATCTTTTAATTTTTTATATTCTTTAATATTTTCTTTTATATAGTTAAAAGGATATGTTATTATTTTTTCACTATATATTAAGCCATCCTTTAATAGTGATTCTGCTTTACTTAGTTTTCTATCTTCTTTTAAGGTAAAAGAAAATATTATTAATAATAAAATTATTAATATTATTATTAGTATTAGTATATATTTTTTTGAAATGCTTTGCTTTTTTCTACCAAACATTATATCACGTTCCTATCTATCTTATTATATAATATTTTTTTATAAATTGAAAGATATATTTATCATAAATTGTTATCTTCATAAAAACTATAATAATTATTATCTCCTATTATGATATGATCTAATAAAAAGATTCCATGTATTTTTCCTATTTGACTTATTTGCTTTGTTATATCTATATCATTTTTACTAGGCATTGCATTGCCAGATGGATGATTATGGAGACATATTATATAACTTGCAGATAATAAATATGCTTCTTTAAAAATTTCTCGTGGATGAACTAAAGAGTAATTGGTTGTTCCCTTAAATAATAATTTTTTAGCTAGATATTTTTTCTGATTGTCTAAATAAACAACATAAAATAATTCTTGTTTTTGATTTTTATATTCGGTATTAAAATATTCGATTATTGTTTTTGGGCTTGTTAGTTCTACTAATTCTTTATATTTATAATCCTCATATACTCTTCTACCTAACTCAATTGCCGCTACTAACTCAATAGCCTTTATTTTACTCATGCCTTCTACTTTTTCTAATTTGTTAATTTCAATATTTTTTAATTCACTAATATTATTAACAGAAGACAATATATTATGAGATATTTCTTTTATTCCTGCTCTTTTTGTACCAGACTTTAATATTATTTCTATTAATTCATTATTCGATACATTATTCTTTCCATATTTTAGTAATCTTTCTCGTGGTTTTTCTTCTGGTGGTAATTTTTTTAAATTCATTTGGTTTCCCTCCTCTTATATATAAATACAACTTTTATTTTAAAATTTACCACTTTTATAATTATTTAAATTAAAAAGCAGAGTTTTTGCTCTACTTTCATATTATTTTTTAGATTTTTTTTCTTTTATCCATTCTTTACCATCTACTACTCTTGCTACTAACATGGATGTTGCTGAATCTCCTACTACATTTAACATTGTTGCTGGGGCATCTATGATTGTTGCAATTATAGTTAATATTGGTAAAGCACCAGCATTATATCCCATCATAGTGATAATCATCATTTCTGAAATTGTTCCACCACCGATTGGAACTGCTGTTATTAATAATGTTGCTACTAAAGATACTAATAGTATTTTAGATATGCCAGCAAATCCTGAAATACTTGTTCCAAATAGGCATACTAAGAACATTACTTTAAATACGCTTCCAATTATTGAACCATCTTTGTGAAAACTTGTTCCTAATGGTATTACAGTTTCAGCAATATCGTCTGGAACTCCCATCTTTTTAGCACACATACTATTAGCAGGAATTGATGCTGCTGAGGAGCATGTGGCAAGAGATGTTACCATTGCAGGAATAATGTTTTTCCAAAATCTTTTTACTCCTTCTTTTCTTCCAGCTATATAAGCATAAATAGTATACACAATTATAAAATATAACACTGCTACGATGGCATATACTACAAATGTCTTTAAATATCCGACTGCTATTGAACTACCAAATGTTCCTACTAAAGCTGCAAAGTAGCAACCTAATCCTATTGGTGCATAATACATTATAATTCCTACTAATTTCATTATAACTTCATTTAGTGATTCTAATATTTTTCTTACCGGTTCGCCTTTTTCTTTTGTCCCATTTAAAGCTAATCCAAATAAGATTGAGAATACTAATAAAGCAATTAAATTATCAGTAGTTAATAAGTCGTTGAAACTTTTTACTGTTAATACATCTGCTGTTCTTTCTAATATTGAAAGATCTTCATTTTTCATTTCTTCATTTACTAGAGTACTAGTTATCTTCGCTGTATCTTCTGGTTTTACTAAATCTATATTATATGTTGTTATAAAACCAACTATAACCGCTACAATAGAGGTTACTAAAAATGCTACAATTGTTGTAATCATTATTTTTCCTAGTCTCTTTGGAGTACTCATCTTTGCTATTGATGTAGTTATAGTCAAGAAAACTAGTGGAACAATAACTACTAATAATAGATTAATAAAGATATCTCCTAATGGACTAAGTACTTTGGCATCTTCTTTAAATATTATTCCTACTATTGCACCAATAATAATAGCTAATAATAATATTAAAGTAGATTTATAATTTTTTAATATTTTTTTCATATTATTCCTTCCTTTCAATATAATTATATTATATAATATTCTTTTTTATAAGATATATAAATCCACATCATTTGTTATGATATTTGCAAAAATCCACACTTGGTGATATAATTATGGTGGTGAGGGATAATGAAAAAATATATTAAACTTAATGACAATGACAATCACTTATCTTGGGGTAACTTTACTAGGATTGTCAAAGAGTACACGGTAAATAAAAGTTCTGCTTTACAGGTTGAAATTTTTTGTACTGTTTTTGATACTCATTTAGTAGGAGATACTACAGTTAATAATTATTGTACTGGTATTCGTTCTATTAATGATGAATATAAACAAAAGTTTTTGATATACAAAAAGAAATATACTAATAATAAAAATATTTTAGTTAATACTGTTATTAATTTGTTATCAATAATAGATGGTAATATATATAATTTTAATAACGATGACATTGCCGCAATTCAATTTATAAATAGTAATGATAATTTAAAAAATATTTGTCTTAAACTATATAATATTAGTAAAAATGATTCTTCTGTTAATAATAATTTATCTAATATTCTTAATAAATTGATTAATGATAATAATTTATATGAGACTATTGTTAATATTTTATTTTTTATAATTTTAGAAAAAAAACAACCTATTTATGAAGAAAATATTAAAAAAAATGTTATTGAGAATTTACTTAATAATACTGATATTTCTTCATTAGAGCTTGAAGAGTATTTAAATTTAAAATTTACTGATGGTATTAATTATAATTTTTCTTTAAACAAATTAGCTAAAGAAAACAATACTTATGCTCTATACGAAATGGGAACTGATGAATATTATGGTTATATAAAGGGATATCCTAGATATGATATCAGTTTTGATTATTTTAGACGTGCTTCATATAAAAACCATCCTGGTAGTTTTTATATGATGGCTAAATTGTATATTAATGGTTTTGTTGGTTCTAAATCTAACGATGAGCTTAAAGAAGCTTTTAAATATTTAAATACTGCTATTGAATATGGAAATGTTGCTGCAATTAATGCTATGGGTCTTTTATATCTTAATGGTACGTATCCTGTTAAAAAAGATATTAATACAGCTATTGAATTTTTTGAAAAAGCTTCTAGTAAAGATTATCCTTATGCTTATAATAATTTAGGGCTTATTTATGAAGCTAAAGGTGATATGAAAAAAGCTTTTGAGTTTTTTGAAAAATCTTCTTTACTTGATGAAAGTTGGGCTTTAAATAAAATTGGTGAATTTTATCGTAATGGTATTTATGTTAAAAAAGATATGAAAAAAGCTTTTGATTATTATAATAAAGCTATTGAAGCTCCTATTAGTACAGTTTCTTATTATGCCTTTTATAATTTAGCTAAATACTATTATTTAACCGGTAATACTGTTCTTATTAAGGATGAAGATAAGGCTATTAAATACTTAGATATTGCTAGTTCTCATGCTATTGAAGCCGCTATACTTCTTTTGTATTTATATACTGAAAAATATTTAAATAAAAAAGATGATGATCTTTATGATAAAATTAAATTATTGATTTCTAGAATTGAAAATAATCCTAAATATAATGAAAGTATTAAATCAATAATAGAAGATAATTTAAAAAAACTAAAAGAAAACAAACATATTAATATAGACATACTTAATTAGTATGTCTATTTTCTTTCTAAGTATTTTTTAGATATTGATATGAATAATATTAAATATATTGTTCCTAGTAAGAATCCGCACAATACATCGCTAGCATAATGAACTCCTAAATATATCCTTGATAATCCTATTGTTGGTATTAGTAAAATTAGAAAAATTATTAAAGGTATTTTTATTTTCTTGTTATTAATATATTTATAAGTTAGATATACTAAATAACCATAGAAGACCATACTAGTTATTGAGTGTCCTGATGGAAAACTATATCCTGTTTCTGTAACTAATTTATTTATTTCAGGTCTAGGTCTAGCTATGATTACTTTAATTAAATTATTAATAATAGTAATTCCTAATAAATTAATTACAAGAGATATTTTTATTTTCTTGTCCTTTATAGCAAGTACTAATATTAAAAGTGTGATAATTACCATGATAGGAGAAGTAATGTTGGTAATTACTTTTACTATTTCAGTTCTGTTTTTATTAATAATATTATTACTTATATAGTTATATACTATGCTATCTATATATATTGTTTTATCTGCTACTACTTTATATGTAAAAATAGCAAATATTACTGAGCATAATATTAAAATTGTATACTTTATGTATTCTTTATACTTATTATTCATTATTTACCTCTCTTTATATATTCATATATATATTAAATTTATAATAATTTTACTTAATCTTAAATAAGCAAACACTTTCAACATGATTAGTATTAGGAAACATATCATATAAAGTAATATCAACTAAATTATATTTATTTTTTAATATATTAATGTCTCTAGATAATGTAATGGGATTACATGATACATAAACTAATTTATCAATATTACTATTCATAATTTTATTCATTATTGTATTATCGAGACCACTTCTTGGGGGATCTACTACTACTACATCGCTTTCTATCTGATTAATTTCACTTACTTGTTTACATATAAAAGAAATGTTATGAATATTATTAATTTTTTTATTTAAATTAGCTCCTTTAATAGCATCTTTATTTTGCTCTATTCCTATAACAGTATTAAAGTTATGAGCTAAATAAATACCTATAGTTCCAGAACCACAATATAGATCAAGTAATTTATTGCCAGTTCCTGCATATTCAAGTACTTTATTATACAATTTATCAATCATATTAGTATTAACTTGAAAAAATGAGTCTGCATACACTGCATAAGAATAATTACCAACATTAATTATAATGTGATCATTTCCATATACTTTTATATTGTTAATAAAAATGGAATTAACTTTACCATCTAGAATACTAATAATACTAGAACTATTAATATCACCTTTAATAATAACCATTATATCATCAGTACCTCGAATAACAACTTCATTAACGCCATCTAAGCAAATACTATTAAGTAGCTTAATAACTTCATTGATATTATTATTAACTAAATAACAGTAATCTATATTAATAAGAGTATCTCCCACTAATGATAGTTTTCCGTTCTTAATTCTTAAAGCTATTTTATTACGATAATTATATGTGTTATCAGCATCATAGATAATGGATGGTTCAATATTCATATTACAATATTTATTAAAGATGTTTTTAACTATTTCTTTTTTATATATAACACTCTTATTATATGAAATGTGTTCTGTATTACAGCCACCACAAATATTATAATATTTACATTTTGGTTCTATTCTATTAGGACTTTTTTCTATGATACTTACTAGTTTTGCTTCATTTATTTTCTTTTTTTGCTTTGTTACTCTAATATTAACTACTTCATTAGGGATAACTTTATCCACAAAAGTAACTTTATTGTCTATTTTTGCTATACCTCTCATTTCATGAGATAATTTATCTATTTTTACTATCATACACATCACATGTTAAGTATATCATAAAATGAAAACGAAGTCTATGACTTCATTAACTCTGCTATTATATCTTCCATAGTTATTATACCTAAAAATTTGTTTTCTTTATCGGTTACTACTGCCATGTGTGCTCTAGCAGCTTCAAGAATTTCCAAACAAGAAGCCAAATTAGTTGATTTGCTAACAACAATTGGATCTTTCATATTTCTTTTTATACTTATCGGTCTATTATTTAATATTTCATCTAATAAATCTACTTCATATAATATTCCCATGACTTTACATTCTCTATTTATAATTGGTATGCGATCATGCTTATCTCTAAATATGCAATTTTTTACTTTTTCAGATGAATCTGTATCATATAAAAATGACACATCTTCACTTGGAACCATCACATTATTTACTCTTAACTTTTTCAATAAGACGGCCTTTTGTATAAAAATACTTTCTTTTTCTTCAATTACGCCTTCTTCTTTTATTGTTTTTACTATTTCTACTAATTCATCTTTAGTAGCTGTTACTTTGTGATTGTTTTTGACTTTTTTTTCAAATTTTCCTATTGCTTTAGTTAATGGTAATAGTAGTTTTACCATCCATTTTAATAGATTACATAGTTTTAGGGCATAATCTTCTGCATATTCTCTTCCTATTATTTTTGGTGCTATTTCAGTAAAAACTAATATTATTATTGTTAAAATTATTGTTACTAAAGGTATTATTTTATCACCATATAAATTAGAAAAATAATATGTTGTTAGAGTGCTTACTAGTATGCCACATATGCAATTTATTACTAGTATTGTAGTTAATGTTTCAGAGTAATTAGAATATAACTTATATACTACTTTAGCAGATTTATTACCTGTATCTGCTAGTCTTTTTATACGAATAATGTTTAGACTAGTAAAGGAAACCTCTAATATTGATAATAAAGCTAACATTAATAATAATAGTACTATTATTATAGTCATAATACCATCCTTTCTCTTGTTATATTAAATTCTTCGTTTTGATATAATCCTATTTTTTTGTTTTTTATATTTTCAATTAAATAATCATATCCTAATTTGATGAACTTTTGCTTATTATAATTATAACTATAGTAGAAATTGTTATAATCAAAGACTAAAAAGTGTTCTTTTTCTAAATTATTTCTTAAATAAAAATTATTTATTTTTAACTTTTGATTAGGAAAGTATTTATTAAATATTTTTTTATAAATTATCGATAGTTCATATGGTTTTATGTTATTGATGTTGATTATTTTTTCAGTTATAGTCAGTATTTGTAATAATAAATTATCATCATTATAATTTATATATTTTAATTCTTTATCTAAAAAATATTCTGTATAATTATCATTTATATATTTTATTTTCTTATCTAATTCTATGTTGTTATTATATTTATCAAAATGTTCTGTTGAAAACCCTGCTTTTATATTAGCTATATCTTCAAATAAACTTACTATTATATATGTATTGTTTATATAAATTTTATTAGCCATGTTACCTTTTATATCTGTGCTTACTACTTCACTCTTTATGCCTATTTTGGAGCAAATATATAATAAAATTTTAACTATAGATGATCTTGTTATGCTTTTTTTTGATAAGGCTCCCCAAATGTTATTTAAATTGGTAATGTTATTCAATGATAATATTTCATTTTTTGATGATAATGTATTTATATCTATATTTAATTTTTTACCTAATGTAATATATATATATCTTACTTTTTCTATATCTGATAAATTTTGAGGAATATCTTTTATAATACTATCTATTAATAATTCACCTTGTTTAAACATATTATAATCTGTATAAATAAAGCCTTGTTTACTGTTTATGCTCTCTGAATATGAATAATCTACTCCGTTAATTAAAAAATAATTATTAATATTATTGTTCACTATATCTATTGGGATATTTATATATTTTGTTTCTTTAGTTATTTTAGATATATCTTCTTCTTTGTTTATACTTACTATACTGTTCATACTATCACCATAATAATTATACTATATAAAATTAAAAAAAGAAAGTAAATAAACTATTAGTTTACTTTCTTTCTAAAAATTTGCTTCTGCTGTTGAATCAGCACTAATTGTTGCATTAAAAGTTTTGCCAAACATCTCGTTAGTTACTAAATTATTATCTAACCATATATAAATAGTAAATGTCGTGTAAGATGATGTACTTGATAAACTGTAGGCATCTACTACTTTAACTTTTGTATTTGCAGTTATATTTTTGAAACTGCCTGTTTTGTATGCGGTGGTGCTGTTATCTACATATACCTCATATTTTAAAGCTTCATTCGTATTTAATCCATCTATGGTCTTAGGAGTTATATATATATTAAAGTTGCCCGCTAAACTATTATCGCTTAATTTAGCTTGTACTTTACCAATTAAACCTCCACTTTTGTTAGTTGATGGTGACAAATTAGTAGCAGTTATATTTTGAACTATTTTATAATCAATACTAAATTTACCCGTGCCTGTTGTTAAATCTGTTTCACTTTTAAGCAATAAATAAGCATAGGTTGCTCCTGCTACTAGAGCGATAAATAATACTATTCCTAATATTGTTCCTATTATCTTTGCTTCATTCTTCATAATTTACCTCTCTTATTTTCTATATACAGAATTTACTTTTATTAATCCAGAAAAAGATTTGTTCATTAAAGCGTTTTGATTACTGCCTGTTTCTTGTAGCCATAATCTTAAAGCACAATTATATGTTTTTGATACATTAAAAGTACTATTTTGAGTGCTTAAAGTGCCTATTTCTAATTCTGTACTAGTAAAATCTGCTCCTGTACCTGATTTTATTGTAGTAGTACTGCTGCCATCATTACATTTTAAATCATATTTAAAATCACTTATTTTTAATGCTGTATCTATTGTTATATTTGATATAGCTATTTTTACAGCGACATCATATCCTCGTAGTTTTGTTGCATCTGGTATTAAAGTAAACTTCGAAGCACTAGCATATTTATCTACATCTGTAGAATTTATAGGAACTCCTGTTTTTAAATTTATATATTCACTTTCACTAAATACAACTGAAACATTTGCATCAAATTCTCCAGTTGTTGCAGTTACTGTGGTTCCATTTGATAGCGTATAATATGCATATGAGCTGCCTAACATACATGCAAAAATAATAGATGTAGTAACAGTTAAAACAAAAAGCATGTGTTTAAATTTCATTTTATATCACTCCTATCTATTATTCTTCCATTATTATAATACCATATTTTAAAATTATTATCAATATTATTTTTTATATTTCTAGGTTATGATAAACAGCTTGTACATCATCTAAATCTGTTAATGCATCAATTAAATTTGTTACTTTTTCAGTTGTTTCTTCATCTAATGATATATAATTATTAGGAACAAATGTTACTTCACTAATTAAGAATTTATCTATTCCTTTCTTTTCAAGAGCTTCTTTTATTTTTATAAAATTACTTGGATCGGTATATATTACAAAGCTATCTTCTTCTGATATAAAGTCTAATATATCTAATTCTAAAATATCTTCCATTAACTTATCTTCATCATAGGCTTTATCTAGTACTATTACGCCCTTTCTTTCAAATAAATAACTTACTGAGCCGTCGGTTCCTAAATTACCACCACGTTTTGTCAATGTACTTCGTACGAATCCAGCGGTTCTATTTTTATTATCTGTAAGACAATCTATCATTATTGCTATACCACCTGGTCCATATCCTTCGTATCTTACTTGTTCATAGTTTTCACCAACGCCTTGATTTTTAGCCTTGTTAATAGCAGATTCTATATTTGCTTTTGGCATATTTTCTGATTTAGCCTTTTCAACAACCATTCTAAGTGATGGATTATTTTCAGGATTAGGATCTCCATTTTTAGCAGCTACGTAAAGTTCTTTGGCTAACTTTTGAAAAACTTTACTTCTTTCACTATCTATTGCTCCTTTTTTTCTCTTTATTGTTGACCATTTACTATGTCCTGACATATTCTTTCCTCCTTACATATTACTTATTTATAATACTCTTTTTCTATTGTCTTTGTCAAGTATATTTATATATTTATTATTTTATATAGCTTAATATTGCTGGTCCTAATATTATTAATAATATTAATGGAATGAAGAAAAATACTGATATTATACTTATTTTGGTAGGTATTTTAGAAATGGTGGCTTTGACTTCCATTTTTCTTTTTTCTCTTAGGTAATCTACTTGATTATACATAGTACTTATTATGCTACTTCCATATATATTTGCTTGGGTTAAGGCTAAAATTATATTATTGATACTATCGGAAGGTATCCTACTTTGCATGTCAGTTAAACTTTCTGTTAAACTCTTTCCATACTTGGTTTCTCTAAGTGTTTCTTTGAATTCAAGTGATAACTCATCTTCAATGCTACTTGTTGTTACCAATATTGCTTCTGATAGATTTCTTCCTGTTTGTAAAGACAATGTTAATACTTCAAAAAAGTAAATTGCTTCAATATCTAATTTTTTTCTTCTTTTCTTTATTTTGCTATCTAATACTATTTTTTCTAATAAGAAATAATATATAATTGAAACTATTATAGAAAGTATGTATCCATATTTATAATTTATTAGGATAAAAAGAAATATTATTATAGTAGTAATAAGTCTTATTATTAGAAATTTTTCTGTTGTTAATTTTGAAGATATTCCTAATAATTTTATTTTATTATTTATCTTGTTTATAACTCTTTGGTTATATATCTTTTTAGATATTTCTTTATTCTTCATAATTGGTTTCCCTTCTTATACATCTATTTTTGTTATCTTATTTAGTAATATTACATAAATTATAAACATTAATACTATTGTTACTATAATCATATATCCTAAAGTTGATGAAAATAATGGTGCAAAATATGATGGGTTTAATATATATATTATTGATATAAATATGATTGGTATTACTAATAGTACTCTAGTTACCATCTTAGGACTTGCAGAGATATTTTTTAATTCTTCATTTAATTTCTTTTTATCAAATAATGTTCTTTCTATGGATGAAAATACTTCAACGATATTACCACCTGTTTTATTTAAAATAGTAAGTGATGATGATAAAAATACTGCTTCTTCTAAGTCTACTCTTTTGGCAAATCGTTCAAATACTGTGTCTACTGATAAGCCATATTTCATATCAAGATACATTTTTTTAAATTCATCGCTTATTGGCTCTGGTAATTCTTTGGCCGCTATATTTAAAGCTTGTAAGGTACTTTTCCCTGATTTAAATGCATTATTCATTACTATTATTGCTCTTAATAATTCATTTTCTATTAATTTTGTTTGTCTTTTATAGTATATCTTCAAAATTATATCTAATAAATAGTAACCTACTATTATATCTATTACTATAGCTAAAATATTTATTCCTGTTGTAAATATACCTGAAATGACTGCTAATAATACAAATAATATCATTATTATTATTTTATTAGTTATAAAATCTATTGCTGATATTTTGTCACGATGACGATATTTTATATATTTTTCGTATTTTTTTGATTTCTTTTTGAAATAGTCTATTTTTAATAATATTTGTCTATTTTTTTGAACAAATATTAAATATTTATTTTTTATTTTATCAATTAATGGTATGCTTGCGTCTTTTAGTGGCTCTAATGAATAGTAGGCTATTCTTTTTTCTTTTTTTTCTGCTACTGCTTGTCTTAATAGTATGATGATAATTATAAATATAATTATCACTATTAAGAATTGTATTATTTTATCTATATTCATAATTATCACCTTTCTTTTATTCGAATATATCTTTTATTTTAGTAAAGCCCTTTCTTAGAATCTTGTCATATACTTTTGGTTTTCTTTTATATAAGCCAAATTCTCCTACTACATTTCCTTCAGGCGATAATCCTTTTTGTTTGTATGTAAAGATATCTTTTACTATTATTTCGCCATCCTTAATTCCTTCTAATTCACTTATGGAAGTTATTTTTCTTTTACCATCTGATAATCTGTCTATTTGCACTATAATATCAATGGCATTCTCTATATAACCACGAACTGCTGATACTGGTATTTCCATTTCATTCATTAGGATCATTGTTTCTAATCTATTTAAGGCATCAATCGGATTGTTGGCATGGAGGGTTGTCAACGAACCTTCATGTCCAGTATTCATAGCTTGCATCATATCAAATGCTTCTTTTCCTCTTACTTCTCCCACTATTATTCTATCTGGTCTCATTCTTAATGAGTTTCTTACTAGATCTCGAATTGTTACTTCACCTTCACCTTCATAATTAATTAATCTAGTTTCTAATGATATAACATGATTTTGATGTAATTTTAATTCAGCTGCATCTTCTATGGTTATTATTCTTTCATCTTCTCCTAGAAATCCTGATAAGATGTTAAGGAGGGTTGTTTTTCCTGTGCCTGTACCTCCAGATATTATAATATTTAGTTTTGCTTCTACTGCTACCTCGAGGAATCTAGCCATATTTACGGTTAAACTACCACGGCGAAGTAAATCATCTATTGTTTCTAATTTTTTATTGAATTTTCTTATTGTTAAGATTGGTCCTTTTAAACTAAGAGGTGGTATTACTGCATTTAGTCTTGAACCATCTCTTAGTCTGGCATCAACCATTGGATTAGCAGAATCTATGGTTCTTCCTAATGGCTGTACTATTCTTTGTATGGTTCTAATGATATGTTTGTCATTTATAAATGATACTGTTTCATCTTTTACTATTTTACCATCTATTTCAACATATATTTCATTTGGAGCATTAACCATGATTTCTGTTATGGCATTATCTTCAAGTAAAGGTGTTATGGGGCCATATCCAGTTATTTCATTTTGTATTAAATTAAAAACATGATTTCTCTCTAAATTACTTAAATCATATCCAACTAAGGCTGAATCTATTTCATTATTTATATAATCTTCTGGTAAAGTATCTTCTGGTATATTTTCTTCAATTAAATTTTGAACAATCTTTATTCTGATACTTTCAAGTAAACCTTTATCTCCAAACACTTCATAATCTTTAACATTTTCGTTATTTATTTCTATTTTGGGTTTTACTTCAAAGGCTTCAGTTAAACTCTTTGTACTCATTTTTTTGCCTCCTTACCATGACTATCATCTATTAGGTCCAGAGCCATTTTTTTCATATTATTTATATCCTTAGAATGAAATAAATTAATACTGTTATTTAATGTCAATATTTCTCCTGATATTGTATATTTATCTATATTTTTTATGTAATAATTTTTAGATAATGTATAATCGATGTTGTTTTTTATTATAGTTCTTATATCATATAAACTCAAATAATCTTTTCCTATATCTCTAGAATTATTCAATAATATTAAATAATTTTTCTTATCTGTATCTTTAAAGATACTAATTAAACTTTTCATGTTCTTTAAATCTACAATATCGTTTGTTATAATAAATAATGTCATATAAGAATAGTCTAAAGCTGTTAAATTTATTTCATCTAATATATGATATGTGTCTACTAATACTACATCATACTCTTTTTTTGCTAAGTCAAATATTACTGGTATATATCTACCTGATACTTTTGCTCCCATTCTTGGATCTTTTGGGCATGCTAATACATCTATATTTTTGTTGTATGTTGTTACATATTTTTTTAGTTCAGTAAATCTATTATTAGCCATACTATCAATCATTGTATATATGTCTTTTTTATTTTTTACATTAAGACTTGCTGCTATTCCTCCAGAGTATAAATCTAAATCTATTATTAATACTCTTTTGTTTAATTCACAGTATATTCCTGCTAAGTTAAGCGTCATGGTTGTTTTTCCAACTCCACCTTTAACTGATGAAATAGTTATTATTTTTCCTGCCATACTTACACTATCCTTTCTATTTCTTTTTGATTATTTATTATTTTTCCTTTATAATGACTTATAATTTTTACTAAATTGAAATTAAACATTTTTCCTATTATGCTTTTTGCATCTTTTTCCATTTTTATTTCTATTTGATTTTCTTCAATAGTTACATATATATATTTGAGATTGGATGTATTTTGCTCAATTAAATTTTTTAAATCATTTTCTGTTACTGTATCTATATTATTTAATCCATATTCAATTGTTAAATAATTAGTATTTGATAATCTGTCTTTTTCATATATTGCATTACCTACATCATATACAAGTGTTAATATAAGTAAAAATATTGGTATTATTAAGACAAACATAACTAAACTTTGTCCTTTATTGTTTATCTTCAACATTAGGTATTTTCCTTTCTACTTTTACAATATATGGATTGCCTAGCACTCTATTTAAGCCTGGTGTTATAATATTTACTTTAGTACTAATTTCTACAATTGTATATTTTTCTTCATTTGTTAGTTTTATGTCTACCTTTGGATATTCTTTTTGTATTTCTTCTATTTTATTATTATTATTTAATAAATTCATTATATCAATGCTGATGTTTTCTAATTCATTTTTCTTATTAAATATCATTCCAAAATCTACTATTGAGAATAATATCATAATAAATATAGGTAAAATAAGAACAAATTCTACTAATGCTTGACCCTTTCTATTCATATTGTTACTCACTCTCCCTATTTTCTATTTAATTATACCAAATAATAAGAAAAAAAGAAAGATTTTTTTATCTTTCTTTAATTTTTCTTATTTGTTTTCTTATTATCTATTTTTTGTTCTTTTTTTATTTCTACAGTTGCAACTTCTTGTTCATCTTTTTTGAAGATAAGATATAATAATCCAAGAACTACTAATATTATCAATATTATTATTACTACTTTTTCAGCAGTGTTACTATTTCCTTCTATCTCTGTTAACGCTTCTTTCTTTTCTGATTCTTTATTAGCGGTTATTTTATATTCTCTTGTACTTCCATCTTCTGCTGTTACAGTGATAGTTACAGTGTTATTACCTTTTTTGAATTTTTCATTTCCTGTTATTTCTACTCTGGCTCTACTATCTTCTGGAATTGCTTTTATATCAAGAGATGTAACATCACTTTTAACAGTTATTTTATATTCATTAATTTCTTTATTAAATGTTATTTCATAACCATCTATTTCTAATGATTTTAAATAATTGTTTGACGAATAATAATATGTGACAGGTGTAGCAACATTTTCAGGTTTTGCTTCTTTAATTATATATACTGTGTATACTTTTATAGTACCATCTTCTGCTACTACTGTTATGTTAGCTGTTGTTTTATCATCAGTTAACTTATATTCAATTAATCCATCTATAGTACTAGTTACATCTTCAAGACTTCCTGATAAAATTACACTTTCAGTTCCGTATGGAACAGTTAAGGTGTATACTGTTACATCTTTATCAAAAGCAATATCAAAAGTACCAACACTAGCTTTTAATGAACTTAGATTATTATTACTACTAATTTTTCTTATAATATTAACTTCAGTTGTTAAATTTTCAAATTCTTCAATATTTTCATTTTTTGCAATGCTTCCACTTAATGTAATTGAATCTTTTCCTTCTTTAATAGCTGTGAATTCTAATGTTAATAATACTTCTTCATTTTTTAAATCTGTTCCTGCTGCGACTAAATTATTATCTTTAAATGTACCTATTAAATTTGAATTATATGTAACATTTGTTAATTTTAGATTATTACCTGTAGTAACTAAAGCATTAATACCATTTATGTAATCACTTGCATTTTCTGATTTTACTAATACATTTAATTTAAAGGTATCACCAACATATATTTCTTTTGGTAATTCACCATATACTAGGCCTAAATTTGTATTTACATCCCCACTAGTAGCGGGATTTAATTCAGTATTTAATCTCATTATGTCCTCAAAAGTTAATAGTCCTTCTTCATCATTATCTTCTTTTACGACATCCATAGATAATACTTTGTTACCTTCTAAATAATCGTTCATAGTTGGTTTCATATCATCTTCATTAAAATTATTATCATTATTATTGTCACCAATTACTACTACTGTATAAGTAACTTCTGTTCCTTTTTTAAACACTAATTTATAGTTATTTTTTACTTCACTATTTATTACTTCTTCATTTGTTAAATCTAACAATTCATTATTTTCGTCATAGATAGATAATTCTATATCTGTATTAATTAAATTACCTAGTATTTCTTCAACATGAGTTACTTTATCGGAGTCATTATAGCCGATTGCCTCTTCATATAGATAACCATTGTGAAAATTAAGGCCTGTTAACCCAGATAATTCTCTATCATTATCTTTATTATAATTAATGCTTGCATTATAAGTATAATTTATTGTATTTATCACTTCATTATTTTCGTTTAATTCTTCTATAGTAACAGTATCACTAGTAGTATATAATCCACCAAGTGAAGAAGTGGTATCTGTAATAGAGCCATCAAAAATAGTATTTATTATTTCATTACCACTGCCTGTCTTTATTTCTGCTGAATTAACGCTTACCCTATAATTGCTATTTGGAGATAAATTGCCAGGTACTATAATTAGGTTTTGTGTATATTCTTTTTCTTCACTTACAGTATACTCTCCAGTTGATACTACTCCTAATGTCTCACTTGTTGGTTCAATAGGAGTGTTTTCTCCATTATATAAAGCTCCAACTAAGCCACTCTTAACTGTATTAATCGTATATGGAACATTTTCTTCATAAATAACTGATGCATTATCTTTTATGGTTATTTTTAAGTTAAATTCTCCATTATAGTATTTATAAATTGGATTTATTTTTTGTGTATTTGTTTCATTATTTAATTCAGAACCGGTTTTGGTTAATACTATTTTGTTATCATTTTCTACTGTGCCATCTAAATACTTAAAACTTGGTTCTAATTCTATTGTATATTCTTTTTCTTCTTCATAATCTTGTTTTTCACTTTTATATGTTAAATTATATTCTTTAATATAACCTAATTCTTCATCAGTAGCTACACTTAATGATGTTTCTAATGGTTTAGAAATAATTTCATCTGCTAAAACAGTAACAACTGAAGATAATTGTGAAAATATCATTGTAAGAACTAAAAATATTTTGCTTATCTTTTTCATTTTTTTCATTTTCTTCATTCCTTTCTTTATTTTGTATTTTTGTGTAGTATATTTTCCCCCGACTATAAACACCTCCATAAATGATAGTAAGGTTTTACCCTCTTCTATCATTTTCAAAATAATTATAGCACATAAAATGACTTTTTTCTTATACTTTACACTTTTTTGACATTTTTTTATAAATTTCTTGTTATTTTAATGTTTTTTTCTTCTAATTATTACCAAATATATGATATTTATATGATTATTGTTATTTTTTTCTTGACTTAAAATATGATTAATTATATAATATTATTGCTTAGCAGCGGATACTATTTTTTTGTAATGTGTCATTTATAAGTAACTATAGCTGCATAGCGAAAGTATGATAAAGACACCCTATGAAAATATAGTATACTTCTCTAAGAGAAGGAGGAAATGAAGATGGCTAGATATACAGGCCCAAATAACAAAAAAGCAAGAAGAGTATCATTCTCTATATTAGAAAATGGTAAAGATATTGCAAAAAGACCTTATGGTCCAGGACAACATGGTAAAGACAGAAAAAGAAAACCTTCTAACTATGCTATTCAGTTAAATGAAAAACAAAAAGCTAGATTTATGTATGGTATTTCTGAAAAACAATTCAAAAAATTAGTTAATGACTCAGCTAAAATGAAAGGTGTTCATGGTGAAAACTTACTTATCTTATTAGAAAGTAGATTAGACAATATCGTTTATAGAATTGGTTTTGCTACTACTAGAAGAGGAGCAAGGCAACTTGTTAACCATGGTCATATTACTGTTAATGGTAAGAAAGTAGATATTCCTTCATACAGAGTTAAACCTGGTGATGTAATTGCTATTAAAGAAAACTCAAGTGATCATAAAGGTATCGAAATAGCACTTGCTAATAAAGTAAAAAGACCTGATTTCATTAACTATGATGAAACTAAGAGAATTGGTACTTATGTTAGATATCCTGAAAGAAGCGAATTAAACGCAGATATCAATGAATCATTAATCGTTGAATTCTATAGTAGAGTGTAATTATTACTCTACTTTTTCTATATAAATAAAAGATGTAACTTTTTAGTTGCATCTTTTTGTGCAAAATAAAAATCCTTATAACTAAGGATTTATTTCTTTCATCTGGTGGCTCCAGCGGGAATTGAACCAGCGACACAAGGATTTTCAGTCCTCTGCTCTACCGACTGAGCTATGAAGCCAAAATAAATGGCGGTTCCGACGGGAGTTGAACCCGCGATCTTCTGCGTGACAGGCAGACGTGATAACCACTACACCACGGAACCATGGTTGCGGGAGCTGGATTTGAACCAACGACCTTTGGGTTATGAGCCCAACGAGCTACCGAGCTGCTCCATCCCGCGATAAAATTAATAAACAAATATGGCGGAGGAAAAGGGATTCGAACCCCTGCGCCACTTTCGCGACCTCCTGGTTTTCAAGACCAGTCCCTTCAACCAGACTTGGGTATTCCTCCAATAAATTGGTGCCTGAGGTCGGACTTGAACCGACACGAGGGTTAAATCTCGCAGGATTTTAAGTCCTGTGCGTCTACCTATTCCGCCACTCAGGCATTCATGTCTTTTTGCTGTTGACTTCTTAATTATATAACATTTTTTTTAGTTTGACAACCTTTTTTTGCGATTTTTATTAAAAACATGCAAAAATATTGAATTTTTTTGTTTTTTAGTATATAATATCATTGTATCTCGAAAAAATGCGCCCATAGCTCAACTGGATAGAGCGTTTGGCTACGGACCAAAAGGCTGTGGGTTCGACTCCTACTGGGCGCACCAAATTGATATTAAACTCGAATTTTTTCGAGACAATACCAAACTACTATCAAATAAAATTGAAAGTAGTTTTTATTTTGATAATTTAGAAATACACTTGCAAATTGACATAACAATTAATATATATATATTAAACAATTATTTCGTTTTTGTAGTAACATTATTTTCTAAAGAAAAACCAATTTTTCTTAAATAATCAGAATATTTAGTAATATCTTCAATTTCTAAACAATCAAGATCAATTATTACAGCCTCACCTGCGCCTTTGATTCTTAAACTATTATTATTTTGAATTGAAGTAGATATTTCATTTCCAATATCAAAATTAATTGAATCAAAATGAATTCTATTTTCTGATGTTAAAATACCAATATTAGCTGGATGTAAATCATTTGATCTTAAACCAATAGCATGTAGTTTTTCAGCTAATTCATCTCTTATTGCAGCAAACTTTTTATCAGACCAGCTATCAATTATATCTTGACATGAAAGAATTATATTCTCACATACAAGAACCTTTTGAGTTACCTCAATATGTATAGGATAACCATCAAATTCAAAATCACGATTTATAATGGGCTGCAATAAATACTCACAGTATGGTATAGATGATTTTTTTCTAGGTTTTCCTATTTTAACAATCTTATCCCCAATGCTATAAACAATTGAAGTCGTACCTTTACCTATAAGTTTTAAATTTGAATCAAGTCCATTGTTTTCACAATATTTAGTCAAATCTTTTATTAATAATTCAAAAAATTCATTAAATTCCTTTTTTTGTTTTTCTGAGAAAAACAATTCATCATATTCAAAAGTTGATTTTTTTTCTTGATACTTTTGAATAAAACTTTTCCGATCCTCTAAATTTAGATCTATTTTTCCTAATAATTTTTGTTTTATGCTTTCTGTATATCCTTTTTTTATATAAAATCCTTCAAATATATCTTTACTTACATATGGATTAAAATAAATAGGTTTATTAGAGTTTTTAATCGTGATAGATTTAATCATTGAATCCATTCCAAAAAATGGTATACTTACTTTTCCCTCTTCATTTTCTACTAAAACATAAGAAAAACCAACAACATCTATTAACTTAAATTTTTTAGTTACTCCATAGCCATAACTAGAATAATATGTTAATGTAATATCAGAATCTGTTTCCATTTTCAATCTAGTATAAATATCTAAAAAATCATCCATTATAATCACCACCCTATGATAATTATATCACTTTTTCCTTAATCTGTCTTAATTATATAATAATTTTATATAAAAATATGATATAATATTATCAGAAGACCTTTAAGGTGTATCGAACCAAGCACTATATGTACGAATGTTCTAATCGTATGTTAAGTACGGGAACCCTTTAGCAGAAAAGTAATCCGAAAGGGTTACTTTTTCTTTTAAAATATGTTATACTTATATTAGTTAATAGTTATTACTAACTATTTCTTTTACCCTAGAAGTTGTTCTACTTATTCCCTTAGGGCACCAAATTGATATTAAACTCGAACTTTTTCGAGATAATACTAAACCTACTATCAAATAAAATTGAAAGTAGTTTTATATTAAAGGATTAATAATACACTCGCGAATTAGCCATATCAATCAGCTAGTTTAATTTATTAGAAAGGAAAACATATGAATAAAATAACTAAAGATAATTTAAATGAATTTATAAAATATTATTATGAATTTCATGATAGTTATATTACAAATGTTAATTATGATATTTCTAAATCGGAAATAGAACTTTTAATTAATGTTTGTTGGTCTGGGGAACCAATACTAAAAGATGATAATGCTTATCAAACTAATAAAACAAAAATGAGAATGATTTTAAATAATGTTGAAAAATGTAATAATAAAGAAATGTTTTCGTGGGATTATATAAACAAAGTATTTATAAAGTATATTAAATTAGACAATAAAGAATTTATATGTTTTGCAAGTGATGAACAAGATCCTGTGATATATATTGTTTGTGAAAGTATAAAATATGAAGAAATAAAAGATAATTAGTAATTGTTTTACTTTTTCCTTAAAGTGCATTTTAATAATTAATAGGATTAACTATCCTATTTTTATTTTATGCTTTTTTATAATAAATAAAACTAAATTTGTAAGACAATATGGCTTACAAATTCTTTTTGAAGACAAATGGCTTCAAAAACACTTGCAAGACCTGAGGCTTGGAAGTAACAATAAGCCTACACCTTAATTATATTATTGAATAGAATATTTATGATTAAGGAGGTTTATATGAAAAGAACATTAGTTAGTATTATATTATTTTTAATTGTAATAGCTTCTGCTATAGTGGGCACTGTTATGAAAAGAAATAATGATAATTCAAATCTTACTAAAGTAAAAGTAGCAGAAGTAGCTCATAGTATCTTCTATGCTCCTCAATATGCTGCTATTAGTAATGGTTATTTTGAAGAAGAAGGATTAGATATAGAATTAATTCTAACTCCGGGAGCAGATGCTGTTATGTCTTCAGTATTATCTGGAGATGTAAACATAGGTTTTTCTGGTACTGAAGCTACTATCTATGTCTATAATGGTGGTGAAGAGGATTATCCAGTAACATTTGCTGCTCTTACTAAAAGAGATGGTGCCTTTCTTGTATCCAGAGAAAAGATAGATAATTTTACATTAAATGATTTGAAAGGTAAATCTGTTATTGGTGGAAGAACTGGTGGTATGCCAGAAATGACATTTGAATGGGCTTTAAGAGAAAATGGTATTGATCCTAAAAAAGATTTAAACATTGATACATCAATAGCTTTTGCTGCTATGCAAGGTGCTTTTATTGGTGGAACTGGAGACTTTGTTACTCTATTTGAACCTAATGCTACTTCAGTAGAAAAGGAAGGTTTAGGTTATATTGTAGCTTATGTTGGTGAACTAGGAGGAGCTGTTCCTTATACTGCTTACAATGCTAAAAGAAGTTATATTGATAATAATCCTGATATTATTAAAGGCTTTTCTAGAGCTATAAATAAAGGATTAAAATTTGTATCTGATAATGATGCTGAAACAATAGCTAAAAGTATTATTAGTTTCTTTCCTGATACTGCATTAAATGATCTAATTACTATGATTGATAGATATAAGAAAGGTGATGCATATAGAGAGACTATTAGTATTAATGAAGAAGAATGGAAACATATTCAAGATATTATGATAGCAGCAGGGGAACTTGACGAATATGCTCCATATGATAAATTAATATATGGAAAATACTTCAATGAGTTCGAATGATATATTAGTAATTGATAATTTATCAAAGATATATCATACTAATAATAGTGAAATAACCGCTATTAAAGATTTAAATTTAAATATTAAAGATGGTGAATTTGTAGCTATTGTCGGTCCTTCTGGTTGTGGTAAGACTACTCTACTCTCTATTTTGTGTGGATTAGAAAATAAATCTAGTGGCAATATATTATTCCCTAAAGGTAAAGCTAAAATGGGGTATATGCTGCAAAATGATACTCTTTTTCCTTGGCTTAATATCTTAGATAATTCTTTGTTAGGTCTAAAAGTACAAAAAAAAATTACTAAAGAAAATAAAGATAAGGTAATATCTATGCTTAATACTTATGGTTTAAAGGACTTTATCTATAAATATCCTAGTAATTTATCCGGAGGTATGAAACAAAGGGCTGCTCTTATTAGAACTCTTGCTATTAATCCTGATATTCTATTACTAGATGAACCTTTTAGTGCTCTTGATTATCAAACAAGATTAGCGGTATCAGATGATGTATGGAAAATTATTAAGAATGAGAAAAAGACCACTATTATGATAACTCATGATGTAGCTGAAGCTATCTCTATGGCTGACCGTGTTATTGTTTTATCTGATAGACCTGCTAAAGTAAAAAAAATTTATACTATTGATATGGAAGATAAAGGTAATCCTACACATAATAGAAATTTAAAAGAATTTAGATTCTTCTATAATGATATATGGAAGGATATTGATATTCATGTATAGCAGAGAACACAAATTATATCTAAGAAAAAAGAAAATAAGAAAAATATTAGTTATATTTACTCAAATTTTATTAGCGGTACTTTTAATTTCTATATGGGAATTACTTGCTACATATAAAGTTATTAATACTTTTATTACTTCTTCTCCTAGCAGGGTTCTTAGTACTATTATATCGCTATATAATGATAATAATCTATTTAATAATATATGGACTACTATTTACGAGACTTTAATTAGTTTTAGTTTAGGAACTATAATTGGCATAATTACTGCTACTATATTATGGTACTTTAATTTTATCTATAAAGTATTAGATCCTTATCTTACTATTTTAAATAGTTTGCCTAAGATAGCTTTAGGTCCAATAATTATTATCTTCTTTGGTGCTAATATTAATTCTATTATTATAATGGCTTTACTTATATCTGTTATTGTTACTATTATAACTGTATATAATGGCTTTATATCTACTGATAAAAATAGAATTAATTTACTTAAATCTTTTTCTGCTACTAAAGGACAAATATTTAAGTATGTTATTTTACCTAGTAGTTACTCTACTATTATAAGTAGTCTTAAGATAAATATTAGTATGACTTTAATAGGAGTAATTATGGGAGAATTTCTTGTATCAAAAAGTGGTATTGGTTATTTAATAAATTATGGTTCTCAGGTATTTAATTTAAATTTGGTTATTTCAGGTATTATTATATTAATGATAGTCTCTTACCTTATGTATATAATAGTTAGTTATATAGAAAAAATACTAGTCAAAAATGATTAGTATTTTTATTATATAATGTATTAGTAGATTTTAGTTTCTTTCAGCATTTACTTTTACATTTACATTTGATACAATTATTATGTTGTTAATATGATTATCTCTAAAAGAAATGATTATTATAAAATAATATACAGGTATTCTGTACTATAAATATTAAATATTGATATTTTTAAAATATAAAGAAAGCGAGAAAAAAATATGGCTACTGAAATTAAAAAAAGAAACGAGTTAGAAGAAAAGGAAAATATTATAAAAATATTTGAAACAACAAATATTAGAACAAAATGGGATGCTGAAAAGGAAGATTACTATTTTAGTGTTGTTGATGTTATAAAGGCATTAACCGATAGTTCAAACCCAAGAAAGTATTGGAGCGTTCTTAAAACAAGATTAAAAAAAGAAGGTTCTGAGTTGACTACAAATTGTAGTCAACTGAAAATGCAATCAATTGATGGTAAATTTTACAACACTGATGTATTAGATACAAAAGGAATATTAAGACTTATACAAAGTGTCCCTAGTCCTAAGGCTGAACCTTTTAAACTTTGGTTAGCAAATCTTGGTAGTGAAAAAATTGACGAAACATTTGACCCGTCAAAAGCAATTGATAGAAGCATTATGATTTATAGAGCACAAGGTTATAGTGATGCTTGGATTGAAAAAAGATTAAAAGGTCAATTACATAGATTTCAATTAACAGATGCATGGAAGTCAGGTGGTATAAATGAACCTATGGAATATGGTATACTAACAAATGAAATATATAAAGCTTGGTCTGGTATGAAAGCAAATGAGTATAAAGAATATAAAGGAATCAGAAAAGAATCTTTGAGAGATAATATGTCTGATTTAGAAATCTTATTAACAGATATTGGTGAAACTGCCACAAAAGAATTGGCAAAAACATATAATCCACAGGGGTTAACACAAAATAAAGAAATTGCTAGACGTGGAGGAAGGATTGCTAAAAATACTCGTGATGATTTAGAAAAAGAACTTGGCAAAAAGATCATTACAAAAGAAAATAATATTAATCATAGATACATAGAAAATATCGATAATATAAAGCAAATTGAAATGAAATAATTTTTTAAATAATACTTAATTAAAATAATAATATCCTTCTAATATAATAGTTAGTTATATAGAAAAAATACTAGTCAAAAATGATTAGTATTTTTTATTATACTTGCATATTATATAATAAGTAGATACTATAAAATTTGACATTTTAGAGAAAATCTGCTATAATCTAGTACATGTGATGGCACATTATTCTAGTCAATTTAACTTACTATGAAGGTGAACCTAAAAGCTCACTAAAGAGCATATCTGTGAAACTTCTGGTGTTTGCTTTATGCGCCCAGCTTAGGGTGGATGCTGGAAGGTAAGGTTTTTGGGCGGTCATAATGGCATATGATACTACCCCAATCTCCGTGGAGACCTATCTTTGTGTTTTTTGTGACAAGAACAGGAATACGAAATGGGCTTGAACCTACTATGTGGGGAAACTTACGAGTAGCGTAGCTTGTCTTGAGTGAATATAGGGAATAATTGATCAGTTAGATATAGCGTAGCTAACTTTATCTAATATTGCGATTTGAAACTATATTTGCAAAAAAGAATTAATAGTAAGATAATTGCTTGAGGAAATCTCCTAGAGTGACATTTCTATGGGATTACAGTATGTACTAAGTGGTAATCAAGTCATATATCTGGTGACAGTATATTGTCTTCTTTAAAGGGTAACCACTAATTTGGTAACGAATTAGTAGAAGATAGGGAAAGCCTACTTGACCTAAGACATAAAGTTAACTTTAGAAATTGCCATTTTATGAAGTAAGGCCTTCGGGCCTTTTTATTATATTAGAAAGGAAATTTATGAAAAAGAAAAAAAGAAATAATTGGCCTCTTATTGTAACTATACTTGCATTTACTATATCCCTACTCTTCTCTTTTATGTCAGAATCGGTTATGCCTAAAGTAGGTATTATTGTAGGTATAATGATATTAATATTATTTATTTTTATAGGTATTATTTTTGATATGATTGGAGTAGCAGTAACTTCTAGTAACGAAGAACCTCTTCATGCTATGAGTTCTAAAAAAATTAAAGGTGCTAAAAAAGCTGTATCTTTTAAAAAGAATGCTGATAAAGTATCTTCATTTTGTAACGATGTAATTGGTGACATATGTGGTATCATATCAGGTTCTGCTGGTGTATCAGTAGCTAAAGGACTAGCAAGTACATTTAATTTAAATATTTTTTATACTGGTCTAATAGTAACTGCCTTAATAGCGGCTTTAACTATTGGTGGTAAAGCTTTTTGTAAAAGAATAGCTATAGATAATAATCATAAAATTGTGTATATGACCGCTAAAGTTATATCTAAATTTGAGAAAAAAAAGAAATAGATTATCTCTTCTTATATAATCTACTTCTTCTTTTTTTTAACTTATAATTAGTTGTAGTCAAATAATCAACCCTGTCTTTTAAATACTTAGCATCTTGTGCCATAATATCACAATATTGAACTTCATATAGTTTCTCTGCTAATACTGGATTTCTTTCAATAACATCATCATCAATAATACCATTACAATTCTTTATCAAATATAATATCTTATTAATAAAAGCTTCTTCATATCCAAGCCTCTTCAAAATAACATAAGCCATCTTAGTAGAAGCTCCCGAAACATTATAATAATGTCTAATAGGTCCTTCAATATAAGCAAAAGGTTTGCCTATATCATGAAGTAATAAAGCAAGTCTAACATCAAAATCAGTATAATCATTCTCTTCTGCTCTAAATAAAGATAACAAGGTATGATTCCATAAATCATGTTGATGTTGTGGTTGTTTTTGGTTAAATTCAACCATACATTCAATTTCTGGTATATAAAACGATAAAACATTAAAATTATTATTAATAGACATAACTAAATCATTCTGTTCTAATATTTCTTGCAAATCCATTATCTATCTCTCCTTCTAGTAGTAAACTAAACATTTTTCTTTTTTCTTAATCTTATACTTAACACCAGTTAAATATTTTTTATTCATATCGTTAGATAAAACTCCCATTGAACAAGCAAGTTGAATCTTATATAACTTTTCTGCTAAAGAGAAATTCTCTTCTATTAAACTATCTTCTATCTCTCTATTGCAATTTCTAACCAAAAAAGAAACCTCATCAATAAAATCATCATTATATTCACATCTCTTAAGTATATCAGTAGTAGCGGCAGAAGCAATCTCATTACTATTTTTATTCATATCATTCATGAGTACTATTCCTAAATTCTTAAATAATAGCGTCATTCTAACACTTAAATCATTAAAAGAATTATATAGAGAAAGTAAAGTTAAACTCCATAAATCTAATTTTTCTCTACCTCTTCTCTTATAATTAATAACATATTTTAATTCAGGTACTTCTTCTAATAACATATCAATATTTTGATTAATAGCTACAACTACATTATCAGCCGTTAAGATTTTTTCTAAAACCATAATATCCTCCCTTTCGTGGAAAAATATTATAACACATTTTATTTATTTTGGCTACTAATATTTAATAAAATACCCATACTACACATTGTTATTAATAGACTACTACCTCCATATGATAGAAAAGGAAGGGTTACTCCTGTTACTGGTATTAGTCCTACTACTACCATTAGATTAAGCATAGTCTGGAATGATAATCCAAAAGTAATACCAAAGGCTAGGTATTTACCAAATGAATCTTCACATTTCATAGCTATTTTAAATCCTGATATAATGATCATTAGAAATAAAGTTGTAACTAATAATACTCCCATAAAGCCAAATTCTTCACTTATTATTGAAAAGATAAAATCTGTTTGTGGTTCTGGTAAATAGAAGTGTTTTTGTATTGAGTTACCAAAGCCTAATCCTAGTAATCCTCCTGGTCCAATAGCATATAATGATTGTATTATTTGGAAACCACTACCTAATGGATCATTCCATGGGTTTAGAAATGATACTATTCTTTGCATTCTATATGGGGCTATTATGATAAGAGAGGCGACTCCTAATAAACCAAGTATTCCTATCTTAATAAAGAAATTCATTTTTACTCCACTTATAAATAATAATACTATTATAGTCATAACTATAACTACTCCTGTACCAAAGTCTGGTTCTAACATTATTAGACCAAATACTAATAAGAGTACTCCTAATATGGGTAATACTCCTTTTTTTATATTTTTTATTTCTTTTTGATTATTAGATAAATACTTAGAAGTAAATATTATTAATCCTAGCTTAGTGAATTCTGAAGGTTGAATACCAAGACTACCTATTCCGAACCAACTTCTACTCCCATTTCTTACTGTACCTATTCCTGGTATTAATACTAATGATAATAATACTGTACATATTATAAATATTAGATTAGATTTCTTTTTATACTCTAAATAAGATATTTTAGATATTATAAATAATGCTATATATCCTACTATTAAGAATAGACCTTGTGATTTTATATATTTATATGGATCATTAAATTTATATTCTGACCATACATTGGAGGCTGAATATATCATTATTAATCCAAATATACTAAGTAATATTATTCCTATTAATAAAAATGTTCTTTCTTTTTTCAAGATATCACCTTATTATATATTATTAATAATACTTAATATTTATTCTATTCACTTTAAGTCTTGTTGTCTTAAAGTGTTATTTCTAGCCATAGTCTAGAAATAATTAGTAAGATATCATATTCACAGTGAAGTACTTTCTAACTAATATAAATAAGGATACCAAGTATATTAAACAATTATTATATTATCAGAAATAGCATTAGATATATTATTATTCATATATTCCTTCTCTGTATTATTTTTTACATATATTTTAGTAGTATTTTTTATACCATAAAAAGGTTGCAAACATGTACTAACTTTAGATAATTCAGCGTTTCTAATATCTAGATATTTCAAAGAAGAACAATTATTAATCATATAACTAATAGTAGTCACATTGCTAGTATTAAATGAACTTAAATTTAAATTTTCTAAGTTTTTACACGACAAAAACATACTTTGCATATTAGTAACTTTAGAAGTATCAAATGAACTTAAATCTAATTCTTTTAAACTACTACAATTCATAAACATAGCATACATATTAATTACTTGACTAGTATCAAAATTGCTTAAATCTAAGCTTTTTAAATTTTCACAATAATAAAACATACTTTGCATTTCTTTTACATTTGATGTATCAAAATTAGATAAATTTATATAACTTAATTTCTTACATGAAGCAAACATAGCAATCATATCTTTAACTTTTGAAGTATTAAAATTATCACCAAAAGTTATATTCTCTAAATTTACATCATTTTGAAACATTGCTTCCATGTTTGTTACATTTGAAGTATTAAATGAAGATAAATCTAAAGATATGAGACTAGAACAATTATTAAACATAAAAATCATATTTACTACTTTTGATGTATCAAATCCTGATACATCTATATTCTTAAGACTAGTACTTTTATAGAACATTCTACTCATACTAGTCATATTACTAGTATCTAAACCAGTTAGATCTAGAGTATCTACATTATCTAAGTAAGAGAACATACCACTACCATTAGTGTTAGCTTCTAGAGAACCATTCTCACTACCTATTGATACTTCATATAAACTATTATTATCTTTATCTGTATACCATAACATTACACTACCATCTTGTTTTGATGATATATCTTTACTATATTTTGCATCACTTGGTACTATGTTATTTTTTTCTATTTTTATAGATTCTATTTGATTTCTTAATACTTCAGTATTAAGAAATGTTGATGATGAACTAGATGGAGTTGTAGTTTCGTTTTGCATTACATTCTCTTTATATATTGCTCCAGTTCCTTCTCCATAGATATTAAATCTAAAATTATTATTACTCATAGTAATTGGATTATCTCTATTACCATCTATATAAATATATAAAGTATATATAGATACATCACTAGTTACTATTTCATTACTAGCTAGTGTTATAGTATCACCTTGTTTCTTATCACTAAAGTTACCACTTGATATTCTTTCATTATTACCATTATATAATTCATATACAAAAGTATTTTCTTGTA